>Mack_p1__coassemble_2175_pt1 | contig 7631 bp, 6 predicted proteins | sample Mack_p1__metabat2_high_PE_007 | metagenome-assembled genome bin Mack_p1 | reverse complement strand
CTACCATGTTTAAAGCCTCTTGCAGATATTCTGATACGCGTCGTTCTTCAATACCAGCAATATAAGCACGACAATGGTTCATAGGAATAAGAATTATTTTGGCTTTACTGGAGGTAATGGAAGCTGCAATTGCAGGGCTAATTTCACCATGCATAGCATTGGCCATAACAATTCCTGTAGGTCCAATAATAATATCAGCTTGCCCCGCGTTGAACACCGCTGCATTTTCTCCTGTTGCAGCAAAGGAAGGTCCTCCCTTAAGCATATTGGCTGTAGCAGTAGAGTTGGTACCAATGGCACCTATTTCATGGTTGGGGTAACGCTTTACAAGTGCTTCTACAAGAGAACGGCCAATACCGCCACCTTGTCCGTCAATTACTATAATATTCATGTGCTTCTCCTTTATAACGTCTAAATCAATATATAGCTTCTTATTAGATGTGTTAAGAATAAAAGTCTCTATAAAAGGTTTGTACATCTATGAGTCAAAGAACTTATTTTATTATAAAACAAGGTTATAAGCTGTGCAAGGAGTACTTTTTTGTTTACAAATTGGAATTTTTTGCAAACTTTATAGTTAGAAACTTGCCTTAATAAGGGTAAGTGTTTATAATTAGTGTTAACCACTTTTAAGGAGGATTATATCCATGAAAAAAATGTTAATGATGGTAGTTATGGTGCTGACTCTGGCTTTTAGTGCCGTTTGCAGCGCTTCTAATGGCTCCGTGCTTGATGCACAAGAAAAAATTGTTAAAAACTTCCTGAATAGCTCAAACTATAAATCTGTAGCAGCTGTTATGAATGAGGATATGAAGAAGAATTGGGATGAAAAAGCCTATACTAACTTCAAGTCTCAAATCGAAAAGGATTTTGGTAAAATTAATACCAACAATCTGATTTTAGTTGAGAAACATCAAAATGCAGATATTCTTCTGTATCAAGTGGCTTCCGAAAAGGTTCCAGCTGCACGCTTTGTATTCCTGTTCCAAGTAGAAAAGGAAAAACCGCTGCTGGCTGATTTCAATGTAATGCTTCCTCAAAAGGAAGACGCTGCCGCAGCTGAGAAAAAATAATTTATAAGCTTTAATAACCTCTGTGTCAAGCTCTATGGTTTGGCATAGAGGTTTTTGTTTTTATAACGCAGCTATGGTCATTCTTTCACAGGGTTGAAGGATTATGGTATAATGTAATGTAGAACTTTATGCAAAAAAATGCAGAAGGAGAATATAAAATGACTGATAAGTTTTTAGTAATAGATGGTAGCAGCCTTATACATAGAGCATTTTTTGCTCTGCCGCCTTTGATGAATAAACAGGGCCTGCACACTGGTGCAGTTTATGGATTATGCAACATGCTTTTAAAGCTTTTAGAGGATGTGCAGCCTAAATATATGGCAGTAGCCTTTGATAAATCTCGCAAAACCTTCAGAACAGAAATGTATGCTGACTATAAGGGACAGCGCAAGCCTACTCCGCCCGAGCTAAGTGAGCAGTTTCCTTTGTCTATGAAGGTATTGGAGGCTATGAATATACGTACTCTGGAGCTGGATAATTACGAGGCTGATGATATTATTGGCACCTTTGCAGTACATGCTCCTGAGAATGTGGAGGTTATTATTGTAACTGGTGACCGTGATGAGCTGCAGCTGATTGATAAGCGTACTAAGGTGTATTACACCAAGCGTGGTATTTCTGATATTCAGATTTTTGATGAGGCTGAGTTTGCAGCTGCCTATGAAGGACTTGTTCCTCGTCAGCTTATAGAGCTTAAGGGCTTAATGGGCGATACCTCTGATAATATTCCGGGTGTGCCTGGCGTTGGTCCTAAAACAGCATTAAAGCTGATTAAGGAATATGGCGATGTGGAAACAGTTCTGGAAAATATTGAAAAGGTTTCCGGAAAATCCTTGAAAACAAAGTTGGCAGAAAATAAGGATGCAGCTATTTTAAGTAAAAAGCTGGCAACTATTTATACAGATGCCCCTGTGGAGCTGGCAATGGAAAATTATGAGCTGAAGCCTGTACAAGAAAGCGCAAAGACCTTGCTACAGGATTTGGAATTCCGTAATATGTATGAACGCTTTGCTGCTATTCTGGGTGGAGAAACAGAGGTATTTTCCCTTTTTGGCGATATTGTAGAAGAAGATGCAGCAGAGCTGGTAAGTGTTGATGAAATTATCGCTAAAAAGCTTTTTGCTGATTTGGTAAAAAGTGAAGAAAAAATTGCCTTATATGTTGAGTCAGCAGGTGCATTGCCTAAGCTGTATTTTAGCAAGGCGGAAATTTTCTTTGACAATAAGGTATATGTATTGGAGGGAGCAGAAGCTCCTTGGCAGGATTTTTATAAATGGCTGTCTGATGGCAGCTCTCTAAAGGCTGTTTGTGATAGTAAGGAGCTATATAAAACCTGTCTATGTCACAACGTCCATCCCCAAGGAATTGTGGATGATGTAACATTGGCCGCTTATCTGGTAGACCCAGGTCACAGCTCCTATGTATTGGCTGACTTGGCTAAACGTCATCTTTTTAGTGAAGCATCTACAGACTGCGAAAACGTGGCGCTTTTAGTAAAAACACTGCGTGAAAGTTTAGAGCAGCGTGAACAGGTGCAGCTTTATGAAACCTTGGAAATGCCTTTGGCACCTGTGCTTGCCCAAATGGAATATAATGGCATAACTCCTGATATGGAGCTTTTGGACCAGCTGAGCGAGGACATGACCTTCCGCATTAATAAGCTGGAGCAGGAGGCTTATGAACAGGCTGGAGAAAAATTTAATTTAAAATCTCCTAAGCAGCTAGGTGTAATTCTTTTTGAAAAGCTACAGCTGCCTGTAATTAAAAAGACTAAAACCGGCTATTCCACTGATGCTAATGTTTTGGAGCAGCTGGAGGGTAAGCATCCCTTAATTGGTACTATTTTAGAGCACCGTAAGCTGGCTAAGCTGCAATCCACCTATTTGGATGGTTTAAAGCCTTTGATGAATCCCATTACTAAGCGTATTCATACTCATTTTCAGCAGACTGTGGCGGTTACAGGTCGTTTATCCAGTACTGACCCCAATCTGCAAAACATTCCTACTCGCACTGAAGAGGGTAAACAGATTAGAGCCATCTTTGTTCCGGGTGAAGGCTATGATTATCTTATGAGCTGTGACTATTCTCAGGTAGAGCTGCGTATTTTAGCGTGCATTGCTGAGGATGAACTGCTGTTAGAATCCTTCCGTCATGGACAGGACGTACATGCACGTACTGCTGCTGAGGTTTTTGGCGTGCCTATGGAAGAGGTTTCTGGAGAAATGCGTACTCGAGCTAAGGCAGTAAACTTTGGCATTGTTTATGGCATTAGTGATTTTGGACTAGCTAAGCAGCTGAACGTTACTCGTGGAGAGGCTGCTGGCTATATTAAGAGCTATTTTGAACGCTATACAGGCGTAAAAAAATATATGGAAGATATTGTTGCTCAGGCTAGAGAGCAGGGCTATGTTTCCACATTAATGGGACGCCGTCGTTATCTGCCTGATATTAAGCATAGCAATTTTAATCTGCGTAGCTTTGCAGAGCGCACTGCTATTAATACTCCTATTCAGGGTACTGCTGCAGACATTATGAAGCGTGCTATGATTGATGTGCAAAAGGCGCTGGTTGAGGCTGGCGTTAAGTCTCGCATTTTGCTGCAGGTACACGATGAGCTGGTACTTGAGGTTACAGAATCTGAAAAGGAACAGGTTGCTCAAATTGTTCGTAATGCCATGGAAAATGCAGTAAAAATGGAAATTCCTCTGCTAGCAGACGTAAACTTTGGTACTAATTGGGCTGAAACAAAATAGGAGTTGATAGATATGCCGGAAATGCCGGAGGTGGAGCAGGTTCGTAAAACTCTTGCTCCTCATATTGAAAATAGAAAAATTGAGACTATAGAAATTTATTTGGAACGCCTCATAAAATATCCTACACCTGAGCAGTTTATTGCAGGATTAGTGGGTAAGACTATTACTAGGATTGGTCGCAAAGGAAAATATTTGGTAGTGCATTTAGGTGAAAAGCAGCAATTGATTGTGCATCTGCGTATGACAGGCGCCCTTATTGCTCAGGATAGCAAGCTAGAGGCCCCAGCCTATGCCAAAATTAAATTTACTCTTAGTGATGGCGTAACCATGTGGTTTACAGATATTCGTACCTTTGGCACGCTGTATTTAGTAACAGATAATGACCATTATATTGATGGCTACGAAACACTTGGACCAGAGCCCTTAAGTGCTGGCTTGACCTATGAATATTTAGCTCCTTTAGCAGCTAAAAGCCGTAAGCCAATCAAAACCTTTATTCTTGATCAACGCATTATTGCAGGCTTAGGTAATATTTATGCTGATGAGTGCTTGGCGTTGTCTGCTATCAAGCCAATGCGTGTGGCTAATACTCTTGGCGAGACTGAAATAAAGGCGTTGATTGAAGCTGTGAATGCTGTTATTGCTCAAGGTATTAAAAATAAAGGTACCACCTTCCGTGATTATAAGGATGGCGAGGGTAATAAAGGCAGCAACCAAAATTATCTTTTGGTGTATGGTCGTGGCGGTGAGCCCTGCAAAAAATGTGGACAGGCATTAAGCACAACTAAAATTGGTGGCAGAGGCACTGTTTATTGCGAAAACTGTCAAAAATAAAATTTCTGGTTTAAGGAGTTAGAGAAATGATTACTATTGGTTTGACTGGTGGTATTGCTTCAGGCAAAAGCACTGTGTCCAAAGAGCTGCGTAACTTGGGCGTGCCCATTTATGATGCAGATGAGGCTAGTCGTATGGCAGTAGCTAAAGGAAGTCCGGCCTTAGAGCAAGTTGCTGAAATCTTTGGCAAGGAATACCTTACTGAAGATGGCGAGCTGAACCGTCCTAAGGTAGCGGAGCTTGTATTTAATGATAATGAAGCAAGAGCTAAGCTAGAGGCTATTATTCATAAAATCGTATGGCAGGGTGCTGAGGATTTTTTAGCAAAATGTAAGGATGAGAAGCAGCCTATGGCAGTGCTGGATGTGCCGCTTTTGATTGAATGTGGCTGGCATAAGCGTGTTGATACTGTATGGCTAGTATCTGTAAGCAAAGAGCTGCAAATAGAGCGAGGACTGCAGCGTGGTGGCATAACTAAGGAAAACCTTTTGGCACGTATTGAAGCTCAAATGTCCTTAGAGGAAAAAAGCCGTGTTGCTGACGTAGTGCTGGATAATAGTGGTACACTGGAAGAAATTATTGCAAAGGTGCATGAGCAGGTAGGTCTTATAAAAAATAATGGCAAAAACTAGAAAAAGAAGCAGCAGAAGACAGAGGAAAGATTCTGTTGGGCTTTTAAAATGGCTTTTGATGGGATTTTTAGGACTAGCGGTATTGTGTTATGGTGGATGGCGTTTTTGGAACAGCGATGCTGTACAGACTCGTTTTGTCTATATGTGGGATTATCAGCAGGATATAGTAACATATAGTGAAAAAAATAAAATTGACCCCTTTCTGATTGCTGCAATTATTAAAAACGAAAGTGGCTTCAATCACAAGGCTGTCTCTAGGGTTGGCGCTGTAGGCTTAATGCAGATTATGCCTGAAACAGGCAGCTGGATTGCTGAACAGATGGGGCTTGAGGGATATACAGAGGACCAGCTTTATGAAAGCAGAACCAATATTCGTATGGGCTGTTGGTATGTAGGTGAGCTGGAGCACGAATTTAAAAGAAATATGGTGCTGCTTTTAGTTGCCTATAATGCTGGTCGTGGTCAAGCTAAGGAATGGATGGAGCAAAACTCCTGGGATTACAACTTTAATAGTCCCGAAAAAATACCGTATCCAGATACAAGGGAATATGTAATTAAGGTACTTAGGGATAGAGATAAATACTATTTACTTTATAAAGACAAGATAAAGGTCAATTGAATGAAAAAAATATAAAAAAGTGTTGACAGCTTATTCATTGTATGGTATCATTACCTTGTTGCTGATGAAGCAACAAAATGAATAGGAAATGCGGTAGTGGCGGAATGGCAGACGCGCTAGCCTCAGGAGCTAGTGGGGGCAACCCCGTGGAGGTTCAACTCCTCTCTACCGCACCATTTTTTTATTCAGACCCTTATTCCAAAGAAATGCGGTTGTGGTGGAACGGCAGACACGCCACTTTGAGGGGGTGGTGGGAGAAATCCCGTGTGGGTTCAAATCCCACCAACCGCACCATATTAGTTTTGCAGAAGTGCATAAACACTAGACTTTTTAAGACTTAAAGATTTTTCTTTAGGTCTTTTTTTGTTGTCTTTTTAGGTCTTTAAGTGCTATGTGGAGCACCAACCTACTTTTTAAATGATATGTGTAAGGTGTTTGGTGTGTCTTTGAAACACACTTTTGAAGGTGTTTGGCGTGGCAGAGAGACTGCAAAAGGGTGGTGGTATGGAACAATAGCAATAATTAAATGTGAAATCTTTGTGAAATAAAAGAGGGTGATAAAAATTTATAGTTTTGATTATTGCTTAAAATGCTATATGCAAAGAAATTTTGCTTTAAATTTGTCAGTGAATACAATACAGGCGTATGAGTTTACACTAAAGAGCCTTAAAGACTTCTTAAAGCAAGAGCAAAAGACAGACGATATAGAACAAGTGTCCCCAGCAGTGTTACGCAGATATTTTATATTTACTGCTGAAACAATGAACGGAGAGACAAGACAAGGCTTTTACAGAAGGCTTAACACTTTTTTCAATTTCCTTGTAAATGAGGAAATGATAAAAGACAACCCACTGAACAAAGTAGAGAAGCCTAGAAAAAGTAAAAGAATACTGCAAGCCTTTAGCAGTACAGAGGTGTCTAAAATGATGTCAGCTTTTGACACAGACACTTTTATTGGTAGAAGAAATTACACTATTCTTTCACTGCTATTGTCTACTGGTCTGAGAAGGTCTGAATATTTAGGTCTTAAAGTATCAGATGTAGATATTGCAGGTGGCTTTATACGTGTCATAGGAAAAGGAGACAAGGAACGTATAGTACCTATTAGCAAGGCTTTAGGTTTAATTTTAAGGCAATATCTAAAGGCACGTGATGAATATCTAAAAGGCTATGCAGATACACCATACTTTATTATAAGCAAGTACAGGCGTAAGCTGAGCAAGTATGGAAACAATAGCATATTTAGAAATTTACGGATAGACTTAAAGCTGACAGGGAAACGCTTTTCAGCTCATACGTGGCGACATACATTTGCAAAGGCTTTTCTTTTGAATGGTGGTGATGTCTTTACATTGCAGGAGCTTTTAGGTCACGCAGATGTAGAGACAACAAAGGTCTATGTCAATCTTACGAACAGGGACAAGGAAATACAGAACAGGAAATACAATCCTTTAGATAATAATAAGTGGCAGTATTATTAAAAGTACACTGTATTTACTACAGAGGTCTAAACGCTGGTCACGACAAAGGTTTACAGAATTAAGAACAAAGGAGATAAAAACAATGGAATTATTCAATAATGATACAAATAAAAAAGTAGTGGCGAATGTTGGCGGTGTAGAGGTCTTACAGTTTCCTTATGTGTACAAAGACCTTCCCCAGCTTTTAAAAGACATCACTAATTACAATGGTATGGAAGAGTTGGCAGGAGAGATTGAGG
>Mack_p1__coassemble_397_pt1 | contig 69141 bp, 66 predicted proteins | sample Mack_p1__metabat2_high_PE_007 | metagenome-assembled genome bin Mack_p1 | reverse complement strand
TTACCCGCAGCGTAACCTTTGGCACTATTTATGATTCCCGCGATAACATTTATGATCCCCATGAAGGTAAGCGCATGAGCTACAGCTTGGAGTGGGGTGGCGCATTAGGCGGTGACTTTGACTTCGTTAAGCTGTCCACTGATTACCGCTACTACTATCGTGCCGGCGGCGAAAACGTTTGGGCGCTGAACCTGGGTGCTGGCTATGCTAATGGTGATATGCCCTTGAGCCAACGCTTTGCAATGGGTGGTAGTGATACCCTGCGTGGCTATGAGGATGACCAATTCCGTGGCAATAGTATGCTGAAAGCAACCTTAGAATATCGTTTCCCCATTGTTAAACGTGTTCAAGGTGTACTGTTTACTGATAACGGCTATGCTTGGGATAAGCGTCATGAGGATGAATTTGATCTGGGCCTGATTAAAAACAGCTATGGTGTAGGCCTGCGCATTAACTCTCCTCTGGGCCCTGTTAAGCTAGACTATGGCTATGGTGAAGATGGAGGCAAGTTCCACTTCAGCTTTGGTGGTCAGTTCTAAAAACAGCGGAGTTTTTAAATGAAGCTTAATAAAGTGTTTCTGTTTGCTGCAATGACAAGCCTGTTGCCATTGCAGCAAGCTTTTTGTGCACCAATTACAAATGTTAATGTTCAAGTAGTTGATGTCAATGGCGGCACTAGCCAAATCTTGTTGGACAAGATGAGTGCTAGTATGCAGGTCGTTGCAGATCAGCTATTTCTTGAAAAGGATATCGAATACGTTGCTGCAGCCCAGGATGATTATGTTCGTCTGCTTACGGAGATAGGTGACAGAGTATTTACAGGCTATGAGCTGGAGCGTGTTGATTGCAATTTAGGCAGTTCAATGTCCATTACCATGCATGCTAAAGCGTGGAGTGGTGTTATAACTTCTCCGATTATTGACCTGCAATTTTCTGGCGTTGAACCTAAGACAGCTAAGCTATTAGAGAAAAGAGTTCCTGCACTGCGTAAGGAGCTGTACGATACTATTAATGGTGCCTCCTATGATGCAGGAAGCTGGGCAGGAGGAGTGTTGCGTAAGCTTGTACGCAATCAGGTTGAGCAAACGCTTCCTGAATTTAAAGCAGCTGTAGATGTTGTTCAGGAGGGCAATAATACTTTAGTCCAAGTAATTATTTATCCTGTTGGACAACTGGTTACTGAAATTGCTTATGAACTGCGTAGTGAGGATATTCCTAATATTCTTTTGATGGATTTAAAATATGAGTATCAGGCAGAGTGTAATAAGCTTCGAGGGCTGCCTGTGGCTTATGTTGCTAAACATCGAAGAGAGATAGAGGAGCAGCTTGCTGAAAAGCTGGCATCAGAGGCTATTGTAAAGCAATATAATCTCATTCCTATTGTCACTATAAATCCTGCATCAGAGATGGGAATCAGCATTATGCTGGATTCTAAAAATTATAAAATCTGGTTTGAAGGATATGGTGATGTAGGTCGAGAGAAGGAAAACCTTTCTGGAACTGCCCACATAGGTAAATTTATTTCCAATAGCGGAGAGCTTTTTGGCGAGGGCAGGGTTTATCTAGATAACGTTGATTGGCGTTTTGGCTTAGGTTACACCCATTATTGGGGGAAAAGCAGCTGGACCTATCAGCATATTATGCCTAAGGGAGATAATAATTATAAGCTAGAATATGAGCTCAGTCCTAAATGGCGTCTTCGCAGTGAATATTACTCTAAAGAAAACCGTAATGAATTTGGCGTACGCTATAGAATTCATGAATTTTTGGGCTTAGAGGGCGTTTATGGTGATGATGAGCTATATTTGAGAGTAATTGGTAATCTCTAAAATTACAGCTTTTTTAGCAATATTAGTCAGCAAAGCAAGAGCTTTTCAAGTAAATGAGTAATTCCCTTGAAAGAATTAGAATAGACTGATATAATAAAATATATAATTGTAATCAAATATAAATATTAGAAGGTAGGGATTTAATTATGATGCAGCAATTGCGTAATCCTAAAAATGTAAAATTAGTTTCTCTCTTTGTTGCAGCGATTTTCGTTTTGGGTTGTTTTGCACTTTCTTTAACACAGAGTGGTTTTGGTAGAGTTGCGTCTGCAGCTTCTCATGAATCTGCAATTGGCGTTGTAAATTATCAAATGCTGGTAGCTCAAAGTCCTGATATGGCTAAGGCTCAGTCTGCAATGCAGGAAGAAATTGCCACTGCACAAAAGGATTTTGACGAAAAAACAAAATCTATGAATGATGTTGAAAAACAACGTTACTACACTCAAACCCAGGAGCGTCTGGAGAATAAGCAAAAAGAGCTGATGGAGCCTGTTATGAAAAATATTGAGGCTCAAATTCAAAAGATAGCTGACAAAAAAGGACTGTCCGTAGTTGTTGAAAAGAATGCTGTTGTTTTTGGCGGCGTGGACATTACTGATGAGGTAGCTAAGGCTCTGCAAAGCGGTAAATAATAGCTGTTAAGCCGAGGCCCTTTTAGGGCCTCATTTGCTGTTCAAGGGAGGATTTTATGAGCAGGAAATCATTGGTTGTTTTAGGCGTGGCTATTTTAGCCGCACTGCTTGTTTCTGCCTGTGGCACTCCCAACCAAGTAAAACAGGAGCAGGTTGCCGTTATTAATTACGACGAGGCTTTTAAGGCGCATCCTGAGCAGCATCGCTTAGAAAAGAAAAAGATTATTCTAGAGGATCTGCTGCAGCGTCGCAAGCAGCAGGAGCGTGTAGCTTTAGAGCAGCTGAGGAGCTTAGATAAGCTGCGTCAGCTGACTACGAATAGTAAGCGCAGCTATCTTTCCGCAGACTTTAATACTCGTATGGTAGAAATGCAGGCTAACGAAAATGTTAGATTGCAAAAGCTTGCTGCAAAGGTTGAAGCAGAGGCTGATAAGCTAATTGCTGATCGTAAAAAGGCAGTAGAAGAGACATATCAGCTAGAGCTTTTTAATCTTCGCGTACAGCTGGAGTCGGTTAAGCTTAAACCAGAGCTGCGAGAGCAAATTCATTTGCAGTTAGTGAGAGTAAAGGAAGCTCGTGAAAGTGAGCTGGCTAAGCTTATGGCTGAAAGGAATGCTTATATCGAGTCTGCGATGAAGCCGCATATTGAAGCTATGCAAAAAAGAATGGCTGCTTATGCAGAGCAGCAACAGGCTGATATAAATAATAAATTGGCAGGTTCTGCTGCCGAGCAAGAGGAAAAGCTTAAAAAGGCTCCTGATGCATTGCAAAGAGCTTTGGCTATTATGGATAAAGAAATAGACAAGCAACGTATTAGTGTTGATGAGCTTGAAAAGCAAATAAATAAGGATATTGTAAGTATATCTACTAAGCTTGCACATGAGCGTGGATATACTGTAATTTTTAAGGATGTTAAGGTGAACTTGAAGGCTGCTGACATAACTGCAGATGTAGTAGGCCAGCTTAAGAAGGAACACGATATAAAGAAATAAGTGAGGTAGAAAAATATGAAAAAATTAGTTGCAGGCTTAATGATTGCTGCTTCCATGCTGACCTTTGGCTGTGGCGGACGTAATGCTGATTTTGGTATTGTTGATACAAAAAAGGTTTATGAAGAGGCTCCCATTGTAAAAACCATTAGTGAAGACTTCGAAAAGCAAAAGGCTGATTTAGAAGTGCAAATGAAAAAGGATTTAGAGGGTAAAAGTGGCGAAGAGCTGCAAAAGGTATACGAGGATTACTCTGCTAAGGCTCAATTAATCCAAAGCGAGGCTCAAAATAAGCTGAAGGCAAGCTTTGATGCTGCTACTAATCAGGTTGCTCAAGAGAAAAAGCTTGGTGCTATTCTGAATAAGGGTGCAGTTGCTCAAGGCGGTACTGATGTAACTAAAGAAGTTATTGATAAAATGAAATAAGCATCACCCGAAGCGGGCGGCAACGTCCGTCCGCTTCAGCTGTTTTTTGGGAGGTAGAAAATGGAGAAGAGTGTACAAGAGTTAGCAGAATTTTTACATGGAACTGTAGAAAATGACAATCCTGAGCTGAAGATTACCGGTGTTAATGGACTGGTAGAAGCAGGCCCTCAGGATATTTCCTTTGCTGTTCCGCCCCATGTAGAGCACTGTCACCTGAGCAAGGCTGGTGTTATGGTATTAAGTAATGCTGACCCTGAGCTTGATGGTCGCCCTGTTATTCGTGTAGAAAATCCTCGAGCTGCTTTTGCTGCATTATTGGAGCTGTTCAGAGCTCCTGAAGAGGTTGAACGTGTAATTAGCAAGCTGGCTTTTGTTTCCCCGGAGGCTAAGATTGGTAATAATGTTGCTATTGAGCCCTTTGCTGTAATTGAAGCTGGTGCTGAGATTGGTGATGGTTCTATCATTTATCCTCATGCTTATGTTGGTAAACGCGTAAAAATTGGCAAGGATTGCATCCTGTATCCCAATGTTACTGTTCGTGAGGACTGTGTACTTGGGGACCGTGTAATTTTGCAGGCTGGTGCTGTTATTGGTGGCGATGGCTTTGGCTATATTACTCAAAATGGCAAGCACAGCAAGGTTCTGCAAACTGGTAATGTAGTTCTTGAAGACGATGTTGAAATTGGTAACAATACCTGCATTGATAGAGCAACTGTTGATAGTACTATTGTGCGCAAGGGTACTAAGATTGATAACTTGGTACATCTGGGCCATAACGATGTTATCGGCGAAAACTGCCTGATTGTAGCTCATGTTGGTATTTCTGGCAGCGTAACTGTAGGTAACAATGTAACCTTTGCTGGTCAGGCTGGCACCGTTGGACATATTACCATTGGCGATAATTGTCTCTTTGGTGGCAGAACCGGCATTACCAATGATGTTCCTTCCAATTCTAAAATGGCGGGCTTCCCTGCTATGCCCTTTAAGGATTGGCTGCGTCAGGAAGCAAATCTGCGTAAGGTTGGCGATATGCTGAAGCGCATGAAGGAATTGGAAAAAGAGATTAAAAAATTACAAGAAGAAAAATAATTGCTTTGGTGCTATGAGCGCTGCGTTATAAGGGCATCGTTTGTGGGACCTATCTTAAGAGTAAGGATGTGAAGCTGTGCTAAGCTACTATATCGTGAAGCTGTTCAGCAAGCTTTTATGTATTGCTCCGGGATTTATCCGCAAAGGATTTGCGGCATTTTTAGGAAGTGTTGCAGTTGCAGCAGTACCTAAATGGCGTATGCAGATGGCTTGTGCTAATGTTAAGGAATGCCTTGGTGTAAGTGATGAACGTGCTGCACAGATTGCGGAGGAAAGCCTGCGTCGATTTGGTCGTATGGTTGTAGAGGTAATGCGTTTTCCTCTGCTTAATCCGGATAATATCAATCAACTGGTAAAGGTTGAAGGACTTGAATATTTAGATGCTGCATACAAGCAGCATAAAGGCGTTATTATGGCAACTGGTCATTATGGTAACTGGGAGCTTTTAGGTGCCACTGTAGCACTTCATGGTTATCCAATGTTATCTATTACCCGTAAACAGAATAATAGCCACATGGATAAATTCATTAATGAGTATCGTCAGATGGTTGGCCAGAAGGTAGCTTATAATCGTGGTAAAGAGGGCTTATTGTCTATTAGCAGAATGCTGAAGGAAAAGCATCTTTTAGGTATTTTGTACGACCAAGATACGAATGATGATGGCGTAAGAATAGACTTGTTTGGAAAGGATTCCATCGTTCCTATGGGTGTAGCTGCATTGTCTCGCTTGCATGGTTCTCCTATCTTACCTATTTTTATGCATAATAATGATGATGGTACCTGTACAGCAAAAATTTATCCGCCTCTATACACCCCTAAAACAAAAGATAGAGAGCAGGATTTATATCAGGTAACTAGAGAATTAGTTTTAATTTTAGAGCATGAAATTATCGCTCATCCGGAAATGTGGTTCTGGGTACATGACCGCTGGAAGGATGGACGTGAGAGATTTGGCAAGAAAAAATAATGTCAGGAGGAAGAATATGACTGAAAAAGCATATCAGCATACTATAGGCAAGGAATTGTCATATTCTGGTATTGGTCTGCATTCTGGTAAAGAGGTTGTGATGACCTTTAAGCCTGCAGCCGAAAATACCGGTATAGTGTTTGCGCGTACTGATTTGCCCGGTTGCCCAACTATTAGAGCTTTGGCAGAAAATGTAAGCTCTACTGTAAAGGCAACTACCTTGAGCGAAAACGGAGCAGAGGTATTTACTGTTGAGCATCTTATGGCTGCTATGTCCATGATGGAAATTGATAATATTATCATTGAAATGTCCTCTCCTGAGCCTCCTGTTACTGATGGTAGTGCTAAGGTTTTTTGTGAACTACTTGAAGAGGCTGGAATTGTAGCTCAAGAGGCTGAACGTAAGGTTTATGCAATCGATAAGGCATTTTCCGTATATGACAATGATCGTTATATTACTGTTTTGCCCTATGATGGATATAGAGTTTCCTTTACATCCATCAACAAGCATCCTATGCTTGGTACTCAATATTTTGATATATTGTTGGATAAGGAAAGCTTTAAAAAGGAAATTATGGCTGCAAGAACAGTTGCCTTTACTGAAGAGCTAGAAATGCTCAGAAAGCTGGGCTTGGGATTAGGCGGAAGCTTAGAAAATGTTGTTGTTTTCGATAAGGATAAGGTTTTATCCGAGCAACGCTTTGATGATGAGCTGATTCGTCATAAAATTCTTGATGCCATTGGCGACCTGTATCTTTTAGGACCTATTAAGGCACATGTTATTGCCGTTAAGACAGGACATGCCTTTAATTCACAAATCGCAAAGCAAATTCAAGCGTATAGAGCTAAGGAGGAGTAGCAGATGACCGTTTTAGATATTAATGAGATTAAGAAAATTCTTCCCCACCGTTATCCTATGCTGTTAGTAGACCGCATTTTAGAGGTTGAACCTATGAAGCGTGCAGTAGGCATTAAAAATATTACTGCTAACGAAATGCAATTTTTGGGTCATTTCCCCAATGAGCCCATTATGCCTGGCGTACTGCTGATTGAAGCTATGGCTCAGGTTGGCGGTGTAGCAATGCTGTATCCTGAAGAAAACCGCGGTAAGATTGCTGTATTTGCAAAAATTGATAACGTTCGTTTCCGTAAGCAGGTTGTTCCTGGCGATCAGGTTGTAACTACTGCAGAGGTTGTTAAGATTATGCGCGGCAGCATGGGTATGATCCACTGTGAAGGCAAGGTTGATGGCAAGATTGCTTGTGAATGTGACTGCACCTTTGCTATTATGGATCCTAAGGACGCATAATTTTTTGCAAAAGTAATATAATTAGTTGAAATTAGCAGAAAAATAAAGCTAATCAGCTTAAATTTAGGTTAATTCCCCAAAATGGAAGATTTTCACGAGCAAAAAAAACGTGATATGGCTGACTATATAATATATGTTTAATCGAATGATTAATTTTGGAGAATTTTTTGGGGAGTGAAGATAATGTGTTCGGTTGTAATGCCTACTTGTGATATTCATAAAACTGCTATTGTGCATCCTGATGCAAAAATAGGTAAAAATGTTTCTATTGGACCATATGCTGTAATTGATGAGGAAACTGTTATTGGTGATGGCTGTGTTATTGGTGCTCATTCAGTAATTCACAGATATACTACTATTGGTAAAAATTGCCGTTTTTATCCTGGCTGCTCCATTGGTGGTGACCCGCAGGATTTAAAATTTGTTGGTGAAAAATCTTATACCTTTATTGGTGATAATGGTACCTTCCGTGAATGCTGTACTGTTAACAGAGGCTGTGGCGATGGTGCGGAAACCCGTATTGGCAACAATATTCTAATGATGGCCTACACTCACGTTGCTCATAACTGTACTGTTGGCAACAATGTTATTATGTCCAATGTTGCTACTTTGGCTGGTCATGTTATTGTTGAGGACCGTGCAGTAATTGGTGGCCTGTCTGCTGTGCACCAATTTTGTAAGATTGGTCGTAACGCTATGATTGGTGGTATGGCTCGTGTTACCCAGGATGTGCCTCCGTTTATGATCGTAGCTGGTGATCCGGCTGTTGTTTCTGGTTTAAACAGTGTTGGTCTGGCTCGTGCAGGTATGCTGGCAGAGGACAGAAGTGAGCTGAAGAAAGCGTTCCGTATTCTGTATCGTAGTGGTTTACCTTTACAGGAGGCTATTTCCTCTATGGAAGCAGAGCTGAACAGCTGTGAGCCTGTAGAGCATTTACTGCGTTTCCTGCGTAATGTAGAGCGCGGTATTATTCGTACTCGCAGAGGTTAATTTATGGAAGTCTTAGGAGTTCTTTCCGGTATTGGTCATTTGCCAGTTGAGGTAGCACGCTCTGCTAAAAGCCTTGGCTATGAGGTAGTAGCTGTTGGGCTAGTTCCAGATATTGACCCTGAGTTGGCTAGTTCTGTTGACCATTACTATGATATTAATATTGGCAAAATCGGTAAAATCATCTCTACTCTGAAAAAACACCATGTAACGAAGGTTACCATGATTGGTAAGGTTACTAAAGAGGTGCTATATAAGGCTGGAGCTATTGTACCGGATTTGCGTGCTATTAAAATACTAGCCAGTGTTCCTGACCGCAAGGATGATACTATAATGCTTGCGATTGTTAAGGAGCTGGAGAGTGAGGGTATGGAGGTTATGGATCAGACTATTCTGATTAAGCCTTTATTGCCTGAACCTGGTGTTTTGACTAAGCGTAAGCCAACTGCTGAAGAATTAGCTGATATGGAGTTTGGCTTTGCAATGGCTAAGGCCATTGGCGGACTTGATATTGGTCAGACTGTAGTTGTAAAAAATCGTGCAGTTATGGCAGTTGAAGCTATTGAGGGTACAGATGCCTGCATTTTACGTGGCGGCTACTTAGGTAAGGGAGACGTTATTGTTTGCAAGGCAGCCAAGCCTTCTCAGGATCAACGCTTTGATATTCCTGGCTTTGGTCCTAAAACAATGGAGTCCATGATTTATGCCGGAGCAAAGGGAATTGTTATTGAAGCAGGCAATACTTTGATTGCTGAGCGAGAAAAAACCGTGGCAATGGCTGACGAACATGGTATAACTATTGTTGTTCGAGAGAATAAATAAAAATATCGTAAATTTTTCGCATTAATTTAGCGGCTGATAGCATATGTCAGCCGCTTTTTATGTTATAATATACAATGAGTATGTGTTTTTAGAAATAGATTGCAGTGAAAGTTGGGACAGACTTCACAGTTAGGAGCTTAATATGGCTAAGATATTAATATCCGCAGGCGAAGCCTCCGGTGATATTCATGCAGCAGCTGTTACAGCTGCCATAAAACAATTAGATAGCTCTGCTGAGGTCTTCGGCATGGGCGGTGATGCTTTACGTGCTGCAGGCGGCGAAGTTATCTTTGATATTAAAGACCACGGCGTTATGGGCTTTGTAGAAGTTATTCGTAAGCTGCCTTCAATTTTTAAGCTGCGTAGTGATTTTGGTAAGCTGATGGATGAACGTAAGCCCGATTGTCTGCTTATTGTTGATTATCCTGGCTTTAATATGAAGCTAGCTCAGCTGGCTCATGATAAGGGGATTCCTGTTGTATCATATATTGCACCATCTGCATGGGCTTGGAATAAGGGCCGTGCTAAAAAGGTAGCAAAGATTGTGAATAAGGTTGCCTGTATTTTCCCCTTTGAATACGACGTTTACAAGGAAGCTGGAGCTCCTGTTGAGTTTGTAGGACATCCTCTTGTTGATATAGTACATCCTGAAATGAGCCGTCAGGAGGCAGAGGCTTGGGCTGGAAAGAAGCCTGGACGCAAGCTGATTCTGTTAATGCCTGGTAGCCGTATGATGGAGATAGAAAAAAATCTGGCAACTATGTTGGCTGGTGCCAAGCTATTAAAGGAGCAATTGCCAGAGGTTGATTTTGTTATGCCTAGAGCAGGTACAATTCCCAAGGAGCTTTTGGAGCAGCGTATTAAGGAGTCAGGCTTAGAAGTACGTATCACTGAGGGTCATAATTATGATTTGTTTAGTGTTGCGGACCTAGCACTGGCGACTAGTGGTACTGTTACTTTAGAGGCTGCATTATGTGGTTTGGGAAGTGTGATTCTTTATAAGACTTCTGCTCTTACTTATTTTATTGCCAAGCTGGTCGTAAATATTCCAGATATAGGTCTGCCAAATATTGTGGCTGGTAAGCATATTCTGCCAGAGCTATTGCAGGATAATTTTACTCCGGAAAAGGTTGCGGCTGCAGCCAAGGAGCTTTTAGAGCCAGAGCGTAATGCACAGATGCAGCGTGACCTGGCTTATGTAAAAGAGAGATTGGGTAAGCCCGGTGCTGTAGGCCGTGTAGCCCAATTAGTATTAAACATTGCTAAGGAGAAAAAATGAATCTATACATTAGAGCCTTACTTTATGTAAAACCATATCTGTTCCGAGCATTTTGTGCAGGTATTTGCACCATAATTGCTGCAGGCGGTACTGCATATCTGCCCTGGGTAATCAAAGATATGGTGGATCAGGTGCTGCGCGACAAAAATACAGAGATGTTAAATTATATTGCTATGAGCATTGTAGTAATCTTTGTTATCCGTGGTATTGCCTTTTATGGACAAAGCTATTTAATGAGCTATGTCGGACAACGAGTTATTATTGACATTCGTCGTGCTGTGTTTACTAAACTGCAGCGTTTGAGTATGTCTTTCTATGATAAGAATAAAACAGGTACTATTATGAGCTATGTTACCAATGATGTTAGCGCACTTCAAGGTGCTTTAGTTGATAACGTAGTAGAGATGATTACTGAAAGCGTAATTCTTATTGCCTCCATTGTAATGATGATTTATCTTGACTGGAAGCTGTTTTTGGTGACCTTTGGTACATTTCCCTTTGTTTTAGGCTTTATTGATTTATTTGGCAAACGTATCCGTAAATCAGGTAGCCGTATTCAGGAGGCTGCGGCGGATATTACCTCCGTACTTCAGGAAACTGTTTCCTCCGCACGTGTAATCAAATCCTTTGTTCGTGAAGGCTATGAGGTTGCTCGTTTTGATAAGGAAAACATGAATAATTTCCGTGCAAATATGAAAAATGCTCAGCTGATGGCCACCCTTACACCTACTATTGAGTTTGTAGCTGCTATTGGTGTAACCATCATTCTTTGGTATGGTGGCAATAGCGTTATTAACGGCGAAATTACTGCAGGCAGCTTAGTTGCCTTTCTGACTTATGCTGTTAATATCTCTAACCCAATTAAACGCTTGAGCCGTGTAATTGGTAACATCCAAAAAGCATTGGCTGCTGCGCAGCGTGTATTTGACGTTTTAGACCTTCCTGAAACTATTAAGGATTCTGATAATGCTAAAAAGCTGCCTCCTGCTAAAGGCAAGGTTTGCTTTAATGATGTTTCCTTCTCTTACAATCCTGGTGAACAGGTTATCTCCAATATTTCCTTTGATGTTAAGCCTGGCGAAATGATTGCCTTCGTAGGTCCTTCCGGTGCAGGTAAGTCCACTGTAGCAAGCTTGCTGCCTCGTTTTTATGATGTAGATAGTGGCAGCATTACTATTGATGGTCAGGACCTGAGAGGCGTTACCCTAGATTCACTGCGTGAACAGGTAGGCATTGTACCACAAGAAACCATCCTGTTTAACGGTACTGTTTATGACAATATCCTTTATGGTCGTTTGGATGCTACCAAGGAAGAGGTTGAGGCTGCTGCAAAGGCAGCTAATGCTCATAATTTCATTATGGAGCTACCTGACGGCTATAATACTAAGCTTGGTGACCGTGGTATGAACATTTCTGGCGGTCAACGTCAGAGAATTTCCATTGCCCGGGCAATATTAAAGAACCCTCAAATATTGATTCTTGATGAGGCAACATCTGCTCTTGATACAGAAAGTGAACGTGTTGTACAGGAGGCTTTGGACAGATTGATGGTTGGTCGTACCTCCTTTGTAATTGCACACCGTCTTTCTACCATTAAGAATGCTGATAAGATTATGGTTCTTGAAAAAGGACAACTGGTTGAGCAAGGCTCCCATGATGAGCTAATGGCAATGAATGGCTTGTATGCACATCTATACCAGATTCAGTATCGCAGCAAGGATGCTCAATAAGGCGAAAAGAGGTAAGTAAATGTATTTTTTATATAATATTTTAATATTAATAGTGTTTGTACTATTTGTACTGCCCTATTATACCTATCGCCTTTTTACAGAAAAAGGCTTTGGGCGACGCTTTAAGCAGAGCTTAGGCAGACTTAATGAACAAGAAATAGAAAAGGTTAAATGCAAGGATTGTATTTGGATTCATGGCGCATCTGTAGGTGAGATTGTTGCAACAAGTCCTCTTGTAAAGCAGATTCGTAAGGAAATGCCTGACCGTCCAATTTTAGTATCTGCATTTACTGTAGGTGGCTATAATATGGCTAAGCAAATTATTCCTGAGGCAGATGCAATTATCTACTTTCCCTTGGATTTGCCATTTGTAGCAGAATCCATGGTTAAGCGTATTCACCCTGGCGTATTTATGCCTGTTGAAACAGAGCTGTGGCCTAATTTCTTACGTGCAATTCGTGAACGCCATATACCGGTAATGATGGTAAATGGTCGTATCTCTGAAAAATCCGTTAAAAGCTATCGTTATCTGTACGGTATTTGGGACGATATGCTGAATACTGTAACCCGTTTCTGTATGCAGTCCAGCATTGATGCAGAGTATATTGCTCATTTAGGTGCTGACCGTGACAAAATATTTGTTACTGGCAACACTAAATTTGACCAAACCTATGCTGAGGTAACTCCTGAGGATTTGTCAAAATATAGAGAAGAGCTGGGTATCGGCAATGCCTATCCTGTAATTGTTGCAGGCTCTACCCATCCTGGTGAAGAAAAGGTTCTTTTCCAATCCTTCCAAAGCGTTCGTAAGGAATACCCTGATGCACGCCTTGTAATTGCTCCTAGAAAAACTACTAGAGCTGATGAAATTGCTAAGCTGGCAAGCAGCTATGGCTATGAAACAGGATATCGTTCTGTTATGAAGGAGCAGGAGGGCGCTCGCAAAAATTACCCAGTACTTTTAATTGATACTATTGGCGAGCTTGGTCGCATTTATGCTATTGGCGATGTAGTATTTGTAGGTGGTTCCTTTAGCAATACTGGTGGTCACAATGTTCTTGAGCCAGCAGCTCACGCTAAGCCTATTATTGTAGGTCCTAGCATGCAGAACTTTAAGGATTCCTATTCCTTGCTGAGCAAGGTAAAGGCCTGCAAAATGGTTAATAACAATGCAGAGCTGACCAATGAATTTTTGGATATTATAAGAAATGATGCACGTCGTCAAGCTATGGGAGAAGCATCAATCCAGGTTATTCGCGAAAATCGTGGTGCGGATGTACGCAGCATAATGTATTTAAAGGAATTACTTGATTTGACAGCTGTACCTGCTAAGGAATATCCTGAGTATCCTATTAATACCCGTAATCTTACTGATGAGGGTGGTGCGCGTCTGCGTCATGGAGATGCTATTATCCAATACATTCTTCAGCTGGCCTACGGCCCAGATACTCCCTTCTTAGGATGGGTGCTTTTGGCGGTTTTACGAGGTATGTCTTATTTATACGAATTTGGTGTAAGCTGCAAGCTGACCATGTATAATTCTGGCATTATGCGTAGAGTTAAATTGCCCTGCTGTGTAATTTCTATTGGTAATATTACTGTTGGCGGTACTGGTAAAACTCCTACTGCTCAAAAAATGGCAGGAATTATTAAGGCTATGGGCTATCGTGTTGTAATCCTCAACCGTGGCTATCGCTCTCATTGGGGTAAGGAGATTGGCGTTGTTTCCAATGGCGAAAAAATCTTCATGACTGCCTATGAAGCAGGTGATGAGGCTTATCTGATGGCTAAAACATTGCCTGGTATTCCTGTAATTATCGGTAAGAACCGTGCTGTAACCGGTCGCTACGCTGTAGAAAAAATGCAGGCTGAGGTAATCATCATGGACGATGGTTATCAGCACTGGCAGCTAGAGCGTGATTTAGATGTTGTTTTAGTTGATACCTTAAATATGTTTGGCAATGGTTGTGTGCTGCCTCGCGGTACACTGCGTGAGCCTTTGGAAAACCTTAATCGCGGTGGCATTTTCCTGTTGACCAAGACTGACCAAAGCAGCAAGCTTAGCCGTATGCAGCTGCGCAAAACTATTGCTAAGTATAATGCAGGTGCTCCTGTTGTAGAAAGTGTACATCATCCTAAAAACTTTGTGGAAATTGCTGATTGGTATAAAGGTATTTCCAATAACTACAGAGATCTTGAGGAGCTGCGTGGTAAGGATGTAATGGTATTTTCAGCAATTGGTAATCCGTCCTCCTTTGAGCAGACCTTATCCAGTATTGGCCTGAATATTATGGAGGCAGTTCGTTATCCTGACCATCATGATTATGGTATGCTGGAAATGCAATATATTAACGAGCGTGCTAGCAGTCTTAAGGCAGTAGCTATGGTAGCTACTGCAAAGGACGCAGTTAAGATTCCTACAGAATTTATTTATTCTGATAGAGAAATTCCTCTGTACATCCTGAATATGGATATTTGTATTACAGAGGGTATGGATAAATTTAGAGAATATATTGATAATGCTATTGAAAAAGGAGCGAATAAGTAATGAAGGTTTTATGTGTAATTCCTGCGCGTTATGCTTCTACCAGACTTCCTGGTAAGCCGCTTTCTTTGATTGCAGGCAAGCCGATGATTCAACATGTGTTTGAACGTGCAAGTCAGGCAAAGCTTCCCAGTGAAGTAGTTGTAGCTACTGATAATGAGCTTGTTAAGGAGGCCGTAGAAAAGGCTGGCGGCAACGCAGTTATGACTTCTCCTGACCATCCTAGTGGTACTGACCGTTTGGCAGAGGTTGCTTTGATGTATCCTGATGTTGATGTAATTGTTAATGTTCAAGGCGATGAGCCTATGATTCCACCAGAGGTAATTGACCGTTTGGCAGCTTCCTTTGAAGAGGATCCTGATTTACAAATGGCAACCATGAAAACCTTGATGAATGAAGAGGATTACGATAATCCTGCTGCAGTTAAGGTTGTAACTGACTTGAATGGCTATGCTCTTTATTTCTCTCGTAGTCTGATGCCTTATCCGCGTAATAAACCGGCTGACTATAAGGTATTCAAGCATGTAGGTATTTATGCATATCGCCGTAATTTCTTACTAAGATATGCTGCCTTAGAACCTACTCCTTTAGAAAGAGCAGAAAGCTTGGAACAGCTTCGTGCTTTAGAAAATGGCTATCGCATCAAGGTTTTAGAGAGTGATTTCCAGGGTATCGGTGTTGATACTCCTGAGGATTTGGCTGCAGTAAATGAGCTGTTTGCTAAAATGAAATAATAGATATTCTGGAGGTATACCATGCATATAGTTAAAGTTGGTGATTATCAGGTTGGTCAAGGTCATCCGCTGCTTTTGATGGCTGGCCCCTGTGTTTTAGAAGGCTATGAGCGTAGCCTGATGATTGGTCAGCGTACCAAGGAGATTTGCCAGGAATTAGGTATTCCTTATGTATTTAAGGCTTCCTTTGACAAGGCAAACCGTTCCTCCTACGCTTCCTTCCGTGGTCCTGGCATTGAAGAGGGTTTGAAAATTTTAGCACAAATTAAAAAGGACCTAGGTGTTCCTGTAGTAACTGATATCCATGAACCTTGGCAAGCAGAAAAGGTTGCAGAGGTAGCAGATATTCTGCAAATTCCTGCATTTTTATGCCGTCAGACTGATTTGGTATATGCAGCTGCTAAGACTGGTAAAACCGTAAATGTAAAAAAAGGTCAATTCCTTGCTCCTTGGGACATGAAAAACGTTATTAAGAAGGTTGAGGAAGCTGGCAATGAAAATATTATGCTGACAGAGCGTGGCGCTAGCTTTGGTTATAATACCTTAGTAACTGATATGCGTGGCTTGGCTGTTATGCGTGAGCTTGGTTATCCTGTGGTTATGGATGCTACTCATAGCGTACAGATTCCTGGCGGTCAAGGTACCTCCAGCGGCGGTCAAAGTCAATATGTTCCTCATATGGCAAGAGCGGCTGCTGCAGTAGGTATTGATGCACTTTTCCTGGAGGTTCATGACAATCCTGCTGAGGCACTTTCCGATGGCCCCAATATGGTTCGTCTTGATTCTCTGAAAAAGCTGCTGCAGGACGTTTTAGCTATTGATAAGATTGTTCGCGGTTAAGCTAAGGAGGTTTGTAAATGGAAGCAATGCTTAAACACGCGCAGGACGTACTGCGTATGGAGGCTGAAGCTATTCTGGAGCTGGTACCTCGAATTGATGAAAATTTTGCTGCGGCAATTCGCTTGATTTTAGATTGTGAAGGTCGCGTTGTTATAACTGGTATGGGTAAGTCCGGTATTATCGGCAGAAAAATGGCAGCTACATTGGCCAGCACTGGTACGCCTTCCTTCTATCTGCATCCTGCAGAGGGCATTCACGGTGACCTGGGTATGGTTACCAGTGGCGATGTTGTTATTGCATTGTCCAATAGTGGTGAAACAGGTGAGGTTTTAAATATTTTACCTTCCTTACGTCGTATTGGTGCTAAGCTGATTGCGATGGTTGGTAATGCAGCTTCTACATTGGGTAAAAATGCTGATGTTGTTTTAGATGTTGGTGTATCTAAGGAGGCGTGTCCGCTGGGTCTTGCTCCTACCAGCAGTACAACTGCTGCATTGGCATATGGTGATGCATTGGCATTAGCTCTTTTGCAAAAGCATAACTTTACTGCTAGCCAATTTGCTATTTTCCATCCAGGTGGCTCTTTAGGACGCAAGTTGCTGCTTACTGTTGGCAGCATTATGCATAAGGGTGACGAGAATCCTGTTGTTCTGGGCAGCACCACTGTGCAGGAGGCTCTCTTCGTAATTACTGATAAAGGTTTAGGTGCTGTTTCTGTAGTTGATGAAGAAGGCGTGATGCAGGGTGTATTGACTGATGGTGATATTCGCCGCGGCTTAAGCAAGGGTGTAGACTTTTTACAGCTGCCTGTTACTGAGCTTATGACTAAGTCACCTAAAACTATTACTGAAGATAAGCTAGCAGCACAAGCACTGCATTTAATGGAAAGCAATAAGCCTAAACCTATTACCGTGCTTCCTGTTATTGATTCTCAGCATAAGGTTATTGGTCTGCTCCATATGACTGACCTTGTAAGACAGGGTGTGGTTTAAGTGGCAATGGACCATAAGCTGGCTGATATAAAGCTACTAGCATTGGATGTAGATGGTGTCTTAACTGATGGCACTATCAATATCAGTAATGATGGAGAGCTTTTTAAAGCATTTAATGCTAAGGATGGTATGGGAATAAGCTGTGCTATCCGCAGTGGTATTCAAATTGCAATTGTTACCGGGCGTAAAAGCGGTATTATTCATAATCGTGCTCAGGAGCTGGGAATTACGCTTCTACGAGAGGGCGTTAAGGATAAGTATGTAGAAATGCAGCAGCTTGCTGATGAGCTTGGCTTAGACGCTCACCAGATTGCCTATATGGGTGACGATTTGAATGATTTACCTGCTTATAGAGCAGTAGGTGTAGCATTTGCTCCTGCTGACGCAGTTGGTGAGGTAAAGGCAGCTGCTGATTTTGTAACGGCTGCTGCAGGTGGTCGTGGCGCTGTTCGTGAGGCCATCGAAAGAATTTTACGGGCCCAAGGAGTTTGGGAGGGCATTGTAGCCTCTTATCTTCAACGTGGCCAGGGAGATAGACAATAATGTGGTTATATTATTTGCTGAAAACTATCAGTACCGTGGTGTCCTGGTTGCCCTACAAGGCAGTAGTAGTTATTGGCAAGGGCGTGGGACATTTATATCATAAAATAGCTAAAAAGCAGCGTATTCGTGCTGAAGAAACTATTCGTGAACGTTTGGGCTACAGCGATGAGCAGGCTCAGGCAACCATAAAGTCTCTGTTTGTAAAGCTGGGAATCACCTTTATGGAAATTATGTACATGCCTGCATTGAACAAAGACAATATCCGTGGCTTGGTTTCCTACGACAGACCCGAGGTTCTGTGGGAGGCATTAAACGAGGGCAATGGCGTTGTAATGTTGGCTTGTCATATGGATAACTGGGAATGGCTTGGTGCTTCCTTGGCACTTAATGGCTTCCCTTTAAGTGCTGTAGAAAAGCCCCAGCCTAATCGTGTTTATAGTGATTTTATGAATGAGCTGCGTAAGGGTGCAGGCCAGGAGATTTTTTCACGTGGTACAAGCGAGATTTTAGGCTGTGCACGAGCTATGAAAAAGGGTCGTATGCTTGGCTTAATTGCTGACCAGGATGGCGGATATGACGGTATTTTTGTTCCTTTCTTAGGCAAAATGGCATCAACACCGTCTGGTCCTGCATATTTTTCTCGTAAATTCAAGGCTCCTATTGTACCTATTTTTATAGTTCGCAATGAGGATGGCTATGGTCATAAGGCCATAGTTAAGGATCCTATTCATTATGAGTTTACTGGTGATCAGAAGCTGGACGATTATAACGTAACCCTGAAGATGACTCAAGAGGTCGAAAAAATTATTAAGGAATATCCAGATAACTGGCTTTGGTTCCAGCATCGTTGGAATACACCATATACACCCCCTGAGGAGGAAGAACAGGTAAATGACAAATAAAAAGGTTATACTAGCAATAGTAGCAGGTATTGCCATTACTGCAGCAATCATTGCCTGGTTGGTGTTTGGCGGTGAGCCTGTAAAGGTGGAAACTGGTAATGGCGTATCCGCACAGATTAATGCAACCCTGAAGAATACTGTTGTAAAGAGAGAGCAGGCAGGTAAACTGTTATGGGAGTTCAAGGTTGGAGAGCTTGAGAACGACCATGTAAAAAAGGTTGGCTATTTAAAGGGCATTAATGGCAAGATTTATCGTGCTGATGGCAGTGTTATTGAAGTTAATGCTGATAAAGGCTATGTAGAAAATGATATGGATGATTTTGCACTGGAGGGTAACGTGAAGGCTACCTTAAACTCTGGTGGCAAGATTGTAGCCGACAAAATTTCTTGGAAGCAAAAGGATGAGCTTATTACTGCAGAAGGTAATGTAGAGTTCTACAAGGGCGAATGGATGGCAAAGGCTGATTTCGTAGAAACAACTAGTGCTTTTGAAAAGATTAAACTAAAGGGCCATGCTAAGGTCGAGAAAGGCGGCGAATACAATGATAAATAAGAAGAAAATTCTGCTTACAGTAGCTGCAGCATTACTGAGCCTTGGTATTGCAGCAACGGCTATGGCCGCACCGGGACAGTTTAGCGTGCAGGCCGATGAATTAGAATATGATTTAAAAACTGGTAATGGTGTTGCTCGAGGCAATGTAGTGTTACTGCAGGATGGCGGCAAGGCTACTGCCGATTATGCAACCTTTAACAGTAAAAGCAAGCAAGGAACTCTTAAAGGCAACGTAGTTGCTGACAGGGACGGCTCACATATTGTTTGTAGTGAGTTTATTGTACATAACGAAAACGATATGTCCGCTGTAGGCAATGCGTCTATGAGCAAGGATGGTAGGACTATTGCTGCGGATAGAGTTGACTATTACAAGCTTAGAGAGTATGCTGAAACCACAGGTGGTTGGGCACGTTTAACCGATACTGACGGTAGTGTACTGGATGCAGCTAAGATTGATTATGATATGAAGAGTGGTATTGCTACTGCTACTGGTGGCGTAACAATTGAAAGCCAGGCTCGTAAGCTGAGCGCATCTGCTGATAGGGTTATTTATGAAACCAGTAAGAGCGGTTATGTTGAGCTTATTGGTAATGCTACTGCAACTCAAAATGGTAATACTGTATCTGGTAACAAGCTGCGCCTGACTAATAGCAATGTAGCTATTGCTGATGGTGATGTACGTATTGAATACATTCCGCAGCAACAGCCAGCGTTAGTAAACAAGGAGCACGCTGCTGAGAGCAAATTAGCATAAGCGGAGGAAATAGCATTGATTATTGAAACTAAGAATTTAGTGAAGAACTATTCCGGACGCAATGTAGTTGATGGTGTAAGCTTTACTGTGGAGCAAGGTACTGTAGTAGGCTTGTTAGGACCTAATGGTGCAGGCAAGACAACAACTTTTTATATGATTGTTGGCTTGGAAAAGCCTGATGCAGGTACTGTTTTACTTGACGGCAAAGATATTTCTCATCTGCCAACCTATGAAAGAGCACGATTAGGAATTGGTTATCTGCCTCAGGAGGCATCCATCTTTAGTAGGATGACTGTTGAGGATAATATTAGATCCATATTGGAGACAACTCCCCTTAGTGATACTGAACAAGAGGCTAAGATGGAATCCTTGTTGCAGGAATTCAGATTGACTCATGTTCGTCATAGCGAGGGCAAGGCATTGTCCGGTGGTGAACGTCGTCGTGTAGAGATTGCTAGAGCGTTGGCTACAGATCCGGCATTTATTTTGCTGGATGAACCATTTGCTGGAATAGATCCTATTGCAGTGGCTGATATCCAGGATATGATTGCACACTTGGCCAATAGAGGTATTGGTATTTTGATTACTGACCATAATGTTCGTGAAACTCTGAGTATTGTTGATAAAGCCTATATTTTGGCTGATGGTCATATTCTGATTCACGGAGACAGTGAAACTATTGCTAATGATCCGGTAGCAAGAAAATACTACCTCGGCGATAATTTCAGTATGTAGGAGGCAGAAAATGCGTTTAAGAATTTTAGATAAATATGTCTTAAAGGAGCTTTTGTATCCTTTTATCTTCGCAGTTGCTGCTTTCTCTAGCATTTTAATTGCCAGTACCATGCTGTTTAAGATGACCGAGTATATTACAAAATATGGTGCTCCTATGAGTACTATTGGTCGTTTTTTCGTTTACAATATGGCAGAGATTATCAACTATACCTTTCCGATGTCAATGCTGCTTGCAGCATTGATGGCATTTGGTAAGCTTTCTGGAAGCAGCGAGATTACTGCAATGAAGGCTAGTGGTATTAGCTACTACCGTATTGTCGCTCCGGTTTTAGTTGTTGGCTTTGTTGTAAGCATGTTCTCCGTTGTGTGGGCAGAAAAGGTTGTGCCAAATGCCAAGGCTGAGGCTAAACGAATACTTACTTATGAAATTAAGCAGCACGCAGTTCCAGAAACACAGGAGCATATAGTTGTTAAAACCTCTAGTGGTGATATTCAACGTGTAACCTATGCTGCCAAATTTGATGAAAAAACCAATATGATGACGGACATTACTATGGAAGAAATTAAAGATGGTAAAATTGTTCGTATTCAAACTGGCGAAAAGGCATATTGGGAAAAGGGTACTTGGCGTGTAGTAAACGGTAAAATTTTCTCCATTGATGAAAATGATGGTGTACAAAGCTCTGCATCCTTTAAGGAACAGGTTATTCCCTTAAACTTTAATCCTAAGCAGGTTTCCTGGGAACAAAAAAGACTGGACCAAATGACCATGAGCGAGCTTAGAGAATATATTCGTCTTATGGAGATTCAAAATCGTCCTACCAATGAGCAATGGTGCGAAATTTATATGCGTTTCTCCATTCCTTTGGCAAGCTTTTTCTTTGCTATGATTGGTGCTTGCCTGGGTACTCAAAAACAGAGAACCAGCTCTTCTATTGGTTTAGGTATCAGTATTATTGTAATCTTTATCTATTATGCAATTATGAGCATGACCTCTGGTTTAGGTAAGGGCGGTGTAATTCCTCCATTCCTGGCATGTTCCATTCCTAACCTGCTCTGCATTGCTGCAGGTATCTATTTAATGCGCCTTAAAAACGCATAGTGCTTTATTAAAAAGGAAATTTGAGGAGGTGGGAGTTTGCTGGTCGGTATAAGATTGATTGTGATTATGGCTATCGTTGGTGGTCTGATTGCATACATGGCAGATAAAATGGGCAGCAAAATCGGCAAGAAGAGAATGTCCATCTTTGGCTTAAGACCAAAGCATACTTCTATTCTGTTGACCGTGCTTGGCGGTATTATAATTTCCGTGCTAACAATTGTTGTTATGGCTGGTGCTTCCCAAAGTGCACGTACAGCGCTGTTTGGTATGGATAAGCTGCAAAAGGAGCTGCGCCAGTTAAACAAGGATAAGGTGGTTGCTGCAGAGGCACTGGCTTCAGCCAAAGGTCAGGTTGATGAGCAGAAGGAGCTTATCCTTAAGCTAGACGAAAAAATAAAGCTAGGCACTGAACGTAATCGTGATATGGAGTCTAAGCTGTCAAGCATGAATGAAAAGTACATGTTGGCACAGAACGAGGTTCAGGCGCTGAGCGAGGCTAGAGAAAAGCTTAATGGCGAAATAGCTGAGCTGGAAGAAACTACTGATAAGCTGCGTAAGGGTATCATCAGTATGCGTGAAGGTCAAGTATTCTATCGTGCCGGCGAGGTTATTTATGCTGGTGTGATGCATGGTGGTCTTACTCATGAAGAGAATATCGTTCAGGTAAATTGGCTTCTGCGTAGTGCTAATGCTGCAGCTCTGCAGCGTTTGGGTATGGAACAGCAAAAGGATCAGCCCTTACAGGCTATTTGGATTGCTCAGAGCATTGTAGATGAAGCTGTAGCTATGCTTGATAATAGCAAAGGTAATATGTTCTTCCGTGTACGTGCAGTTGCTAACGTAATAGTTGGTGAGCTTGCTGTCTGCGATATTGAAGCTACTGAAAATCAATTCATCTATCCAGATGGTAGCTTGATTTATAGTGAAGACTATAATTTAGAAGATAAAGAGGTAAATTACGAAAATGTAATTATGTCCTTCCTTTATCATATTAACCTTGAAGCAGTTAAGGCTGGTGTTCTGCCAGATCCTATGACTGGTAAGGTTGGTAATATTGACGCAGCAACAATGATTGACTGCAGTAATCAAATCAGAAAGGCTAAAGGAAACTTTACCCTAAAGGCATATGCTGATGGTGATATTACTACAGCTGGTCCCGTACGTGTGCGTATGGAGGTTATTCCTAGAGATGACGACTAAGCTATTGGGTATTGATCCAGGACGCAGTAAAACAGGTCTAGCTTTGACGGATGAGGCTGGTAGGATCGAGGCTCTGCATATTGCTGCAACTACAGATATGCGTAAGGAGCTAGTCGAATTTGTTGGCAGTGCTTCTGTTGCTGCTGTTATTATGGGCGATGGTACCAATAGTAAAACTATTAGTAATGATGTGGCAGCTGTTTTTCCACAGCTGCCATTACATTTTATTGGTGAAGCTCATAGTACAGAGGAGGCACGTAAGCTATACTGGCAGGAAAATCCTCCCAAGGGTTGGCGTAAACTAGTACCACTAGGAATGCTTGTGCCAGATGAGCCCTTGGATGCTTATGCTGCAGTAGTGCAAATAAGGCGCTGGCTATCCCTAAAGCAATAGGCCCATTAGAGCTATAAATAAATTATACATAGGAGCACGATATGACAAATTTAACAGAATTAACTTGTCAAGATTTTTTGACTAAGCTGGCTTCCGGTAATCCTACTCCTGGTGGCGGTGGTGGTGCTGCAGTGGCAGGTGCGCTGGCTGCTTCCCTTTCATCTATGGTAGCTAATCTTACTGTTGGCAAAGAAAAGTTTGCAGAGCATGAAGATGAAGTAAAAAAATTGCTGCAGGAGGTAGAGACACTGCGCAAGAAGCTTTTGATGCTTGTAGATGAGGATGCAGCTGTGTTCGATAGCTTTATGAGCTGCTATAAGCTGCCTAAAAATACTGAAGAGGAAAAGGCTGCAAGAACAAATGCTATTCGTCAGGCTGCTAAAAAGGCGGCAGAAGTACCTTTTGCAGCAGCACAGGCTAGTTATGAGGTATTGAAAATAGCAGTACGTCTGATTGAAATAGGCAATCCTAATGTCATTACAGATGGTACAGTGAGTGCTCTGCTTGCAAGAGCTGCGATGCGTAGCGAATTTTACAACGTATATATCAATCTTGGTTTGACTAAGGATGAAGAATACAATGCTAAAATTATCAGTATGATTTCTGTAATGGAGCAAGAAGCATTAGTTCTTGAGGAAAAGGCTATAAAAGCTACTGATGCAGCTTTAGCTTAAAGTACTTGACGGAAAGTAACTTTTAACGTATAATTAACCATTATGGAAAGGTGGCCGAGTGGTTTAAGGCTCTAGTCTTGAAAACTAGCGAGGTTAATAGCCTCCGTGGGTTCGAATCCCACCCTTTCCGCCATTTGCTGGTAAGAGGACGTAGTCCGTATGGAATTGGCGTAGGACTATCCTACGCCAATTATTTTTATTAGTAGCTTTGAAGGAGCTGGCTTGTGTGCCATTGCTGCTTTCAGGTAGCCTTATTCAGCATATAAAATAAGAAATAGGAGCTGTCGGCTTAAATTTTTGGGTTGATGATTTATGGGGGCGGCTTTGTAATATTGTCTAGGCCAAGGGAGCTCGTACGCGAGCACCTGGAAGCCAATTTGTGTAGCGGTCAAGGGTATGTGGGATGTCCTTTGACCGCTATTTTTTTACAAGTGTTTTACATTTGTTACTATATTTTTATAGTATTATAACAGTGTTGGAGAAATTATTTTTGATAAAAGGTGGAAAAAACTCATAAATTACATTAAAACAATAAATATTATGAAATCCTGATGTTGAGTAAGATTAAGGAACATCATTGATTTATATAATCTTTAGATATTACTACAATCAAATTAAATTAAGCAGAAATAGCATAAAAGTGTTACAAATTTGACCTATTAGTGATACTAATAGGTCAGTTATTTTATCTAATATTACAATATTTACAAATGTAACAAGTTGAAGTCCGAAGATTATCAAATGTTCAATAGTCTGAATGCAAATGTATAAAAACGGTGATAATCAATATCTAATTTAAAAGAAAATAAAGCATACTTATTATTCATTTGTTGAGGTTTTCTAAATCTTAAAATTGGATGCCAAATATGTGTTGAAATACAAAAGAAATAGTGTATAAATAGTGAAATTTATAAAAATTTTATCTAAAAATGTTGACTATCTAATTAGTCAATGATAAAATTAATTCGTCGATTAGTGGGATTTTCGGAGAACAATTGTAAAAAGACATAACAGCTCAGACGTTTGTTTATCTGTGGGAAGATAATGGATAAGTATACTTTGTTCATTGCAGTAAAATTTATTTAAGGTTTAAGATTTCAGTGTAGCGTAATATCTTTGATGACAAGTATAAGTTGTTATGATAGTGTTCCTTCGAGAATTTCTAAGGATAAGGTTTATTACTAAGCTGCTTGGATGAATTTTAAAGGGATGACAAGGGATATGAGCACTGTTATTGGAGGGTACAGTGCTGAGAGTTATATCGATTGCCAAAGCTTTAAAGTTCATGTTGTAACTGCTTTATTGTTTTTGGGAAAATTATGGAGGTGCAGATATGGAAAAAATCGTAACTAACGCAGAGTGTAAGGAAGAAATGCAACGCGTTGCGTATAGAATCAAGATGCTGAGAATTAAGAGAAAAATTTCTCAATCAGATTTGGCTGCGGCTATGGGCATCTCCAATTCTAACCTGAGCAACATTGAAAATGGTAAGATTGCTTTAACCCTAGAGAATCTTTTTAAAATCAAGAAGATTTTCAACTGTGAGATGCGTGAGCTTTTAGAGGACAAGGAAGAAGAAAAGGGCAAGAACTCTATTACCGTAGATGATCTTGTAGAAGCACTTTGTCTTGTAAAGGGAAGCAAAAGATAGGCGATACAGTAACCTTGTAGATTGTACTGCAAAAAGGCTTTCAGATTTTATCTGAAAGCCTTTTCTTTATTTGTAAGTACTTGTAATGAGTACAGAGCTATTTATATGTATTAATAAAGTTCATTAGGTTTACACAAAATGTAGTAAAATGCTTCAAAAAAGTGGATTTGAGAAGAAAATAATAAAAAATTATTAATCTTTACGGAATTCCTCGAACTATGGTATAATGGATACGGATTTTAAAATAAGAGGGGAGTTTTTTTATGTTTGCTGAAATGATTGGCGCCTTAAGTAACTTTATGTATGGTCACTTGCTGATAATCATGCTGCTGTTTACTGGTCTTTACTACACATTCCGCACTGGCTTTGTACAGCTGCGTTTGTTGAAAGAGACTATTCGTGTTATTTTGGAGAAACCTGAAGGTAAGGAATCTGTATCTTCCTTCCATGCTTTGATGGTTTCTACTGCGTCTCGTGTTGGTACTGGTAATATTATTGGTATCTCTACTGCAATTTGCCTTGGTGGCTATGGTGCAGTGTTCTGGATGTGGGTTATCGCATTGATTGGTGGTGCGTCTGCATTTATTGAAAGTACCTTGGCACAAATTTATAAAAAACGTGGTGAGCATGGCAGCTACGGTGGCCCTGCTTACTATATTGAGGCTGCTTTAAATAGTCGTTTTCTGGCTGTAATTTTTGCTGTAGCTTTAATTATGACCTATGGTATTGGCTTTAATATGCTTTGTGCATATAATCTGCAGTCTACCTTTGCTGCATATAGCTTCTATAATCCCGAAACCACTCCTTGGATTATCGGTGGTGTTTTAGCTATCATGGTTGGCTACTGCCTAATGGGTGGTGCACGTCGTGTTATTAAAGCTACATCTACCCTAGTTCCTCTTATGGGCTTGATTTATATTGCAGTTGCATTTGTTTTGACTGTAATGAATATCAACCTGGTTCCTGGAATTTTAGCTCGTATCTTTAGTGAAGCATTTGATTTCCAAACTATTTTTGCAGGTTTTGCAGGCTCTTGTGTAATGTATGGTGTAAAACGTGGTCTGTACAGTAATGAAGCAGGTGTTGGTTCTGCTCCTAATGCTGCAGCTTCTGCAGATGTTTCTCACCCTGTTAAACAAGGCTTGGTACAAATGCTGTCCGTATTTATCGATACTCTGCTTATTTGTACTGCAACTGCATTCCTGTGCATGAGCTCTGGCATTGCTCCTACTCCTGAGCTGGCTGGTGCTCCTTATGTACAAGCTTCTTTGGCTGTAACTCTTGGTGATGGTGCAAAAACCTTCATTACTGTTTCTATGGTACTGTTTGCATTTACTACTTTGCTTGGCAACCTGTACTATGTAGATAACTGCTTTGCTTATATTTTGAAGCGTGTACCTGGAAAAACCTTTACTACAGTATACCGCATCATTGCATGTGCAGTTATTTATGTTGGTGCTGGTTCTAGCATGGATATGATGTGGAACACATCTGATGTACTGATGGGCTTTATGGCAATCATCAACCTGCCGGTTATCATCATTCTTGGTGGTCCTGCTCTGAAAGCATTGGATGACTATGTTGCTCAACGTAATGCTGGTAAAAACCCTGTATTCAAGGCAAGCTCTATTGGCATGGATGCAAGCAAGCTTGATTACTGGAAAGACTAATTTATAAAGAATAGAATATAAAGAAAAAAATTAAAATCCAGGACGCATCGGAGAAATCCGGTGCGTCTTTTCTATAGCAGGCTAATTTAACAGCAAATCTAGATATGATTTATACTGCATAGGTATAGTAAATATGATACAATAAAATGCTAGGAGTATTTCATTGGAGTTTTTAAACAAGCTGCATGTGAAGTATGATATAATAAAGCAGATATAATCCTGCTATTGTAATTATATTGAGGAGGATGTTTTATGAAGAAAATTTTGGCGCTGTTTTTTAGTATTTTCTTTTGCATAGGCATGCTTTTAGGCTGTGGTAATGATAAACAAAACACTGCAGAGCAACAAAAACAGACTAATACTATTCAGGTAGAGCAAAATACTACAAGTAATAAGGATTATGATACTCAAGGTAATGATAGTAAGCTAAAGCTTGATTTTGATGGCAGCTATACAGATAAAGAGCATGTTGCTGCCTATATTAATCAATTTCAAAAACTGCCTCATAATTATATTACCAAGGGAGAGGCTAAAAAGTTAGGCTGGAAGTCCAAGGGAACCTTAGATAAGGTAGCTCCAGGTAAATCCATAGGTGGTGACCGCTATGGAAATTATGAGGGGATATTACCTAAGAAGGATAAGCGCACGTGGCGAGAGTGTGACATTGATTATGTAAAGGGCAATCGTAATGCTAAAAGAATTGTCTTTTCTAACGATGGTTTAATTTATTATACAGAGGACCACTATAAAAGCTTTACTCGTTTATATTAGGAGGAAATATGCGTACTGTTAAATTAGATGTTGAAAAAATGAAAGGTCTGCCTGAGCTTCATAGATATTTACGCCGTGTTTTGGAGCTGCCTGTTTATTATGGTTCTAATTTGGATGGACTTTATGATTGCCTTACTGAAATGAAGGAAGAAACAGAGCTGATTGTACCTCAGGAGATGACTAAGGAAGAGTATCTTGGCTGGTACGGAACTCAGCTGATGCAGGTGCTGCAGGATGCCGCAGAGGAAAATCCTGCACTGAAGCTAAAGCTGCAATAAAAGCTTTAGAATTGATGAAAGTAGGCTTGTTATTATGATTTTAAGTGTTGAAAACCTGTCCCATAGCTATGGTGATAGAGTTTTATTTGAAAATATCAGCTTTAATGTAGAAGAGGGCGACAAGTACGGTATCATTGGTGTTAATGGTACTGGTAAAAGTACTTTGCTGCGTTTAATTGCTAATCGTGAGGCAGGTGGTGGTAAGCTGACCATTCCTGGTGGTATTGTTATGGAATATTTACCCCAGGATCCACCCTTTGAAGCAGATGCCACTGTTCTAGAGCAGGTATTTAAGGGCGATTCTCCGTTGATGGTGCTTTTGCGTGAATATGAGCTGGCTGTTGAAGCAATGAACTCTAATCCTGATGACAGCCGTTTACAGCGCCGTCTTTTAGATTTGCAGCAGCAAATGGATAATGAGTATGCTTGGCAGCTGGAAAGTGAAGCTAAGGCCGTTCTTAATCAGCTGGGACTTACGAATCTGCAGCAAAAAATGGGTGAGTTAAGTGGTGGACAAAGAAAGCGTGTGGCTTTGGCAGGCGTTTTGGTGCGTCCCTCTGATTTACTAATTTTAGACGAGCCCACTAACCATATGGATAATGCTACCGTTGCTTGGTTGGAGCAGCAGCTTATGAAGCGCAAGGGCGCACTATTAATGGTTACCCATGATCGCTATTTCTTTGATAGAGTAGTTAATCGTACCCTGGAGATTGACGGTGGCAAGGGTTATGTATATGAAGCTAACTATAGTGCCTTTTTGCAAAAGCGAGAGGAGCGTCGTATTGCTGAGGCTTCTGCGGCACAAAAGCTGCGTAATATTTACCGTCGTGAGCTGGCTTGGATTAGCCGCGGTGCTGAGGCTCGTCGTACTAAGAAGAAGGATAGGGTGGAGCGCTTTGCTCAAATTGAGGCAGAGGTGAAAAATGTTAAGACAGAGTCAAGCTTAGAGATGTCCTCTGTTTCCAGTCGTTTAGGACGTACTATTATTGAGCTGGAAAATATTGGCTTAAATTATGATGGTATTGATTATATCAAGGATTTTAGCTATATTTTGCTGCGTAATGACCGTATTGGTATTGTAGGTCCTAATGGTGCAGGTAAATCATCATTAATGGATATTATTTCTGGACGTTTACAGCCAACTACAGGTAGTGTTACCGTAGGACAAACTGTTAAGATAGGTTATTTTGCTCAGCATAGTGAGTTTTCTGATGAAAATATGCGTGTGCTGGAATACATCAAGGAAGCCAATAATTATATTGAAACTTCTGATGGACAACGCATTAGCGCAGCACAGATGCTGGAGAGATTTTTATTTCCGCCGGAGCTGCAGTGGGTTCCTGTAAGCAAGCTAAGTGGTGGTGAGCAGCGCCGTTTATATCTTTTGCGAGTGCTGATGACCGCACCAAACGTGCTAATTCTAGACGAGCCTACTAATGATTTAGACATTCCTACATTGTCTGTATTAGAGGATTACCTTGATACCTTTGCTGGTGCTGTTATAGCTGTATCCCATGACCGTTATTTCTTAGACCGTTTTGCTCAAAAGATTTTTGCTGTTGAGAAGGGTGGTAAGCTTACACCATATATTGGTGGCTATAGTGATTATGAGGAGGCCTTGCATCAACAAGAGCTGGAACAGGCGGAGCTGGCTAAATTTAGCAAGCCTGAAAAAAAGCAGCTAAAGCAGGAGGTAATTTCTCAGGAGACACCTAAGCAGGAGAAAAAGCGTTTAACCTATGGTGAAAAGCTGGAGCTGGAAAATATTGATCAGGAAATAGCTCGTGCCGAGGCTGAGGTAAAAATGCTTGGCATTGAAATTAACCGCTGTGGCAGTGACTTTGTGAAGCTGGCAGAGCTGACTAAGGAGCAGGAGGCTGCGCAAAACCGTGTAGATAGCTTGGTAGAGCGTTGGGCTTATTTATCCGAGCTGGCAGAGCAGTATTAATTAAAGATTTTTTATTAATTTATTTGTGTTATTTTTAGTGATGGAGAAAAATGTTAGCATTATTTAATAAAGAAAATCGCACTAAGGTTGATCGTCTTTTAAGCATTATGCTGCCGACAATTGGCACTCAGATGGCGATTATAGGTATGAACTTTTTTGATGCCAGTATGTCTGGACAGGCTGGTAATGTAGATTTAGCAGGCGCTGCTATTGGTGGCAATATATGGATGCCTATTCAAACTGGCTTTGGCGGTGTACTGATGGCAGCTATGCCATTGGTTGCTAATCTTTTAGGTGCAGGAGAGAAGGATAAGATTCCTGTTGTAGTTAAGCATGGCTTATTTTTAGCCACTATTTTTGCTTTGCTTATTTTGACTGCAGGCTTTATATTCTTGCCTACATTCTTAGGAAGCATGGGCTTGGAGCCAGCAGTATATGATGTGGCATTGTGGTACTTGGCTGGCTTGGGCTTAGGTGTTTTTCCCTTCTTCTGGATTACACCCTTACGCAGTATGGTAGATACATTTGGTTATACTAAGCTGTCTATGAAGATTTATATGCTGGCATTGCCAATTAATGCTTTTTTGAACTATATTCTCATATTTGGTAAATTTGGCTTTCCTCGTTTAGGTGGTGTTGGTGCAGGTGTTGCTACTGGAGTTACCTATTGGCTTTTATTTTTTATGTTTGCCTTCTTTGTAGTGCGTTATCAGCCATTTAATGAGTATAAGGTTTTGGGCTTGGTTAAGCCTATTGGCAGTTGGCTTAAGGAATATTTACGTATAGGAATTCCCATGGGTGTTTCTATATTTATGGAAACCAGTATTTTTGGTGTAGTTGCAATTTTTGTAGCTAAGTTTGGTACGGACGTAATTGCAGGACATCAGGCTGCACTGAATTTTTCATCCCTTATCTACATGTTCCCCATGAGCTTTAGCCTTGCTCTGACTATTGTAGTAGGTGTGGAATATGGTGCTAAGCGTTTCGAAGATGCTATGACCTATACTAAGATAGGCTTGCAGCTAAGCACTATTTTGGCTTTTATTTATATGATTTTAGAGTACTTTAACCAGGATTTAATAGCCTCTATTTATACAACTGACCCAGATGTAATAGTATTGATTAAGCACTTTATTATCTATGCGATTCTTTGGCAGCTGGGTGATGCCATTGGTTGTCCCATTCAGGGCAGTTTGCGTGGTTATAAAGAGGTTAACTCCATTTTCTGGGCATCAATGCTGGCCTTTTGGGGTATAACTCTTCCTTTAGGCTTGTATCTTGATTACTACTGCAACCAAGGTGCGTATTCATATTGGCAGAGTCTTGTAGTAGGTGTGGGTATTAGTGCCGTAATTTTGTCATATTGGCTGCATCGTTTGCAAAAGAAGCTAAAGTAGTTTGCTTAAAGCTATGCTGCTAAATTTTTAGAGCAATTTATCGTATATCCTTAACTATAATGAGCTGATATTTTTTTAATTCTACCTAATATCGGCTTAGCAAAAAATATATAATAAAAAAGCTGTATCTGAATTGCATCATTATGATGTGTACAGATACAGCTTTATTTTTGTTTTTATAGTCCTTCCTGTTCAATTCCACTGAAAAGGAAGCCTAAATGATTTGTAGAGTTTAAGAGAACAAGACGCCATACTCCATTGTTACATTCAAGTACGTTAATGCAGGTGTTATCCTGCTTGATTTGCCAAAAGTGCTCCATTCCCATACCCATTAAGTCACAGATAATAGCTTTATTTACAGCATCATGTGCTGCAACAAGAATGGTTTCATTAGGATATTTTTGGGCATATTCATCAAATGCGGAGCGTACACGCTTGCGTACGTCCTCAAGATTTTCTCCACCGTCAGGCATTTGCACAAGATGAGGCTTGGTGTGCCATAGGTTGAATTCCTCAGGATATTTAGCTGCAATTTTAGGCGCTAAGATGCCTTCCCAGGAGCCGTGATTTATTTCTAGCAGGCGGTCATCAGTGGCGACAGGCAGATTGTGCAGCTTTGCGCAGAGTTGGCAGGTTTTGAAGCTGCGCTTCAAGGGACTGGATATACAACGGTCAATATGGATATTGCGCAGGCCTTCAGCTAGCATTGTGCCTTGCTTTAATCCTCGTTCGCTTAAGGGGGTATCCTCCTGTCCTTGATAGCGCCCTTCTATATTCCAGGTTGTTTCGCCGTGGCGGACTAAAATTATTCTAGTCATAACTTCTTCCTTTATCAAATTAGCATTCGCAGTTAATCAGCTTCACGTCTAAAATGCCTTCAATGCCACGGAGTTGTAGCATAATGTCATTAGGAATATCATTACCAACTGCAATAGCCATGATGTTGGTTCCCTTTACAGGTGTGCTGCCAACCTGCATGCCATTGATATTGATACCTGCATTACCAAGAATAGTGGCAATTTGACCAATCATATTAGGCTTATCGGTATGCGGTGCAAAAAGCATATAGCCTTCTGGTGTAAAATCCACTCTGAATTTATCAATCTGAACAATTTTAGGTTCTTTGCCATCAAACAAAGTACCTACCAGAGTATGCTCACCTTTGCTGGTGACAATTTTAGCAGTAATAGAGGTAGTAAAGTAGCCGGTCTTATGGGATTTGATTTCCTTAACATCAAGATGGCGTTTTTTAGCAATGTTAGGAGCATTAACAAAGTTGACACTTTCTTGGAGGATGGGGTTCAAAAGGCCTTTAAGGAAGGCTGTAGTCAGAGCTTGAACCTCTGTGTTAGCCAGTTCACCTGTATATTCTACTTCAACGGCCTTAATAGGACCTTCTGCAAGGTAAATACCAACAGTACCCATACGCTCAGCTAGGCCAAAGTAGGGATGAATAATATCCGCAACATTTTTAGGAATAGGAGCCATATTTACAGCAGTCATAACAGGGCGTCCCTCTAAGGCGTCAATTACGCCATAAGCAACATCAACAGCAACACCAATTTGTGCTTCTACAGTGGAGGCACCAAGATGGGGAGTTTGTACAACATTGAAGAGACCGTGGAAGGGATTATTTTCTTTAGTCAAAGGCTCGAAGGGATAAACATCAATAGCTGCACCTGCAATTTTTCCAGATTTAACAGCATCAGCCACAGCCTGCATATCCATGCAGCCGCCACGGGCAATATTGGCAAAGCGCACGCCATCCTTCATTTTAGCAATGGCTTCAGCATTAATCATGTTTTCTGTTTCTTTCGTTAACGGAGTATGAATGGTGATATAGTCAGATTTTGCCAAAAGTGTATCAAAGTCTACTAGCTCAACACCAATCTGACGAGCACGCTCTTCGGTAATATAAGGGTCGTAGCCGATAGTAGTCATTTCCATAGCCTGCATACGCTTAGCAACACGACTACCGATACGTCCTACGCCAATGATTCCCAGGGTTTTACCTTGAACCTGGATGCCATCAAAGCTTTTTCTGTCCCACTTGCCCTCCTGCAGGGATTGGTGGGCTTGAGGAATGTGGCGAGTCATAGCCATAATCATAGCAATGGTATGCTCGGTTGCGGCAATTGTGTTGCCTTCAGGGGTGTTGAGCACAACAATACCACGAGCTGTTGCTGCAGCTACATCAATATTGTCAACGCCTACGCCTGCACGACCAATAACCTTAAGATTATCTGCTGCATCAATAACCTCTTTAGTAACCTTTGTCAGACTACGGGTTACTAGACCATCATATTGGCCAATAATTTTTTTCAGCTCCTCGGGCTGCATATTAGGTTGTACGTCTACATCAAAATGCTCACGGAGCAGAGCCACGCCTTTTTCACTTACATCATTGCTTACAAAAATCTTCATTTTTATTTCCTCCTTGAATTAGGTATTTTTCTTATTGATTATCCTTTTGATATTGCTTCATAAATTCAGCCAGTGCTAGGCAGGCCACCATTGGAACTGCGTTATAGGTGGATGCTCTGCAGCCGCCTACTAGACGATGACCACCAATACCTACAAAGCCCGCTGCTTTTCCTTTAGCAACAAAATCCTTTTCCATTTCAGGTGTTGCTAGGTTAAAGGTTATGTTCATTAGGCTGCGATATTCCTTTTGAGCGTGTCCCTTATAAAAACCATTGCTGTTATCTATTACATCATAGATTACCTTAGCCTTGGCTTCATTATTCTTTGCTATAGCATCTACACCGCCCTGAGCTTTAATCCATTTTAGTGTTTTATTAACCATATAGATGCAGAAGACAGGTGGCGTATTATAAAGAGAATCGTTATCAGCAAAGGTTGAATAGCGCAGCATGGTTGGCAGCTCCTTGTTGGCAGTAGCCAAGAATTCCTTCTTGGCGATGACAATAACTACACCTGCAGGTCCAAGGTTTTTTTGTGCGCCTGCATAGATTAAGTCAAAATCAGCTACGTTTACCTTGCGAGAAAGGATGTCACTGGACATATCGCAGATGATTGGTATATCAAATTTGGGGAATTTTTTGTATTCCGTACCGTAGATGGTATTGTTAGCTGTTAGGTGTACATAGGCTGTATCGGGCTTAATATTAAAGCTTTGAGGAATATAGCTGTGGTTTTTATCAGCGCTGCTGGCTGCTTCATATGCTTCACCAAAATATTTTGCTTCAGCCATAGCCTTCTTTGCCCATACACCAGTATTAACGTAGGCAGCATATTTCTTGTTTAAAAAGTTAGCAGCAGTCATGAGAAACTGGGTGCTGCCGCCACCTTGGATAAACATAATCTCATAATTATCAGGTATTTCCATCAGCTCTTTGAGTAATGCCTTTGTTTCTTGGTGAAGAGCATCATATTCCTTGGAACGATGACTCATTTCAATAATACCCATGCCAGTATTGGCATAATTAATAAATTCAGCCTGTGCCTCTTCAAGCACTTCTAAAGGTATGGCAGAGGGTCCGGCGTTAAAGTTATAAGCTCTTTTCATGGTTTTCTCCTTATTGTGTACTTAGCGAGTTTTTTTATAAAAAAATAGAGAAGCACATCCCTTTGGGACGAGCTTCTCCTTCTCGCGGTACCACCCAAATTGCGCGCAAGCTAAGAAGGGTAAAAAAATAAGCCCTCCATCCCAAATATACTTGGGACGAGAACTTTCTCGCGGTGCCACCCAAATTGCCTGCGGCCATCTCTTGTTAGCTATATCGGGCTCACCCGTCGGATTCCTCATTCGCCGCTCCTGAGCGGAACAAATTTGTTTCGTTACTGTCTCGCATCAACCGACAGCTTTCTGTAAGCTTAACAAATTGCTTCTCATTCATTGCGTTGTTTTATTATGTTGTAGTCGATTATAGCACTTTTATGAATTCCGTCAAGAAAAAAATCAAAAAAACAATGTATACAAATTTTTTCATATGTTTTGTATTAAAATTAACATAAAAAGCAGCTTTTTATGATTCAAAATTTTTGTTTGAACTTTATGAAAACTATTTTCAGATTTTTCTTGCTATTTTGTGCGAAAACTGTTATGGTATAGGGGTAGTATTGTAAGAATGTATTAGATTTTTACAAAATAGTAGTGCAGCTAGGCTGCAGTGTAGAAAGGAAGAAGAATTTGAAAACTAATAATGAATCTCACCAAAATGGAGGGTTTACCTCAACATTCGGCTTTGTTATCGCATGTGTAGGCTCAGCAGTTGGTCTGGGCAATATTTGGATGTTTCCCTATCGCTTAGGTGAGTATGGTGGAGCAGCGTTTTTGCTGCCTTATTTATTTTTTATAGCTTTATTCGGCTGGGTTGGTCTTTCTGCGGAGTTTGCAATTGGACGTAGAGCTAGAACCGGCACCTTAGGAGCATATGCTTACTGCTTTGCTAAGCGTAAAATGGAAAAGCTTGGCCGTACATTGGGATGGATTCCTCTGATGGGTAGCTTAGGTATCGCTATTGGCTATGCGGTTATTTTAGGCTGGATTTTACGTTCCTTATGGGGTTCTGTAACCGGTGTTCTTTTAACTGCTGATCCTGGTCAATATTTTGCTATGGCAACTGGTGAATTTGGTAGTGTTATCTGGCATGTTCTGGTAATCGGCTTCACATCTTTGGTACTGCTCTTTGGTGTAAGTGGTGGTATTGAAAAGGTTAGTAAGGTTTTGATGCCTTTATTCTTTGTGCTTTTTGTATGTTTAGCAGTTTGGGTATTTTTCCTGCCTAATAGCATTGAAGGCTACAAATTCCTGTTCATTCCCCAATGGGAAAAGCTGCTGCGTGTTGACACCTGGATTATGGCCATGGGTCAAGCATTTTTCTCATTATCCATTACTGGTAGTGGTATGATTGTTTATGGCGCTTATTTGGACCAGAAAGAGGATATTCCAAACGCATCTCTGCGTACCGCATGCTATGATACTGTAGCTGCTATGCTGTCTGCCTTGGCTATTATGCCTGCAGTATTTTCCTTCGGTATCGGTGCAGACCGTGGTCCTTCTTTGATTTTCTTAACCTTACCTAAAGTGTTCCAACAAATGCCTATGGGTCAGTTCTTTGCTATTTTCTTCTTTATTGCTGTTTTCTTTGCGGGTATTACCTCACTTATCAATATGCTGGAGGCAGTAAGCGAAAGCTGGCAAAAGAACTTTAAATTACCTCGTAAGCTGGCTGTTGTTATTGCCAGCGCTTTGGCACTTGGCGTTGGTATCTTTATCGAAGCGGAGCCCAAGGTAGGTGCTTGGATGGACTTTGTTTCCATCATCATCGTTCCCTTTGGTGCAGTGCTTGGTGCAATATCAATTTACTACATCCTTGGTTGGGATGAAATCCGTAAGGAGCTGGAGCAAGGTCATGGCCATTTAAGCGAAACCTTTGGTAAGGCTGCCAAGCTTATTTATGTTCCTTTAACTGTAATCATCATGATTCTTGGTTTGATTTATGGTGGTATTGGCTAATAAGTAAAAAAGCTTATAATGAATTTTTGAACGACATTGCTTTGGTGATTACAGAGCAATGTCGTTTTTTATATTATGCTGCTGCGCATCTTAGCGAAGCCTAATTTGCTGCTTAATAGCAATAGGATAAAGCTAAACTTATGTTAAAATTGTTTCATTATTTAGGAAGAGTGCAGGTAATAAGGTCCAAAATATAAAAGAGTGCAATTCGTTAGAATCGCACCCTTTGTTTTATTGACATTTAGCCAAGTCAGCTTCATAGATTGTTAGCGGCTTTTTAGTGCCTTGAGAATCAACAAGGACAATGTCCATAGGAATATGGCTTGCAGAGAACACCTTTACAGGGAACGCCCAAACCTGTCCCATAGGAATATTAGCAGCTGCAAATGCTTCTCTAGGGAAATATTTATCTCCGTCCAGGTTGTGAAGGAATTCGTTGTCGTTAGTACGGATAACTACATCCTTAACAGTTGGAGGCGGATTGTTGTTGAGAATATTGTAGCTACCACTGGACCATACCCATACCCAAGCTACATCCTTGTGTTTTCTGATCTCTTTAATCAAATCCTCGTCAGGGGTGGTTAAGTCTTGACCAGCTTTATAATACATGTATTTGATAAGAGAATAAGGGGTAATGAGCTGCACTCTTAATGGGGACCACAGAGTAGACAGTGCATATTCCTTAGAGCCAAGATAGTAAGCAACCTGACGGTTCCAGTCGCTGATTTCTTCTAGCTCCGGAGCAGTGCGTTTAGCTTCAATCAAATCAATTTCACTGAGTGTAGAAAGTGCTGTTTTGCCAACAAGCTTAGGATAGTTGCTCATGGTTACCTTTTCAGAGGCAGCCTCTGCAGTAGCAATTACATTATCAGACCAAAGGGGTGTAAGGGTTAAGGCGCAGGCACAAAGGCTTGCTGCAAGAATCTTTTTAAACATCTACATCACCTTTCACATAAAAATTTATTTCCTTCATTATAGCACAAATTAGATTAAGCGCCTAATTATCCTAAGATATTTTTAGAGCTGTTGTAAAGGTATTGGACATGGCAAAGCCATCAGGAGCATGATATTCCTGATGGCCTGTTTTTTATTCTGCTGTTGCCAGCATTAGCTTGATACGGTTTTCTTGATTTACTTTGGAGGCGCTGGCATCATAGTCAAGGGCTAAAATGTTAGCTTCCTGTGCTATGTTTTTGATTTTGTTAATCATGCCACGACCTGCAATATGGTTAGGCAGGCAGCCAAAGGGTTGGGCGCAGATGATATTGGCATAGCCGTTTTTGGCAAGCTCTAGCATTTCTGCTGTCAGAAGCCAGCCTTCGCCCATATTATTGCCATAGCCAATAATACCCTTTGCCATACTTTTTGTTTCCTGATAGCTGGCAGGAGCAGCAATATGTGCCAGACTGAGTGCTTTACGCATGGTAGCTTCAAGCTTTTCTAAATACCACATAGCACCCTTGTTGGCACCATATTTTAAAATATTGCCACCATAAAGCTTGTAGTCTGTAAGATAAGTATCAACACAATACATTACAAAGCTAAAAAGACCGGGCAGCATATATTCACAGTTTTGCTTTTGCAGGAATTTTTCTAGATTGTTATTGCCTAAGCCTGCATATTTTATATAAATTTCGCCAACAATACCAACCTTGATTTTTTCCTTAGCCTGTACTGGTATGGATGCAAAATCCTTGGCAAGGCTGCTAGTGAGATTGAAAACTGTAGAAATTGCCTGTGCTTTATTTTCCTTAAAGGCTGCATCTAGCTTTTGCAGCCACGTTTGGGCTAATTCATCAGTTTGTCCTTTAGTGGTTTCGTAAGGACGAATCTTATTAGTTAAATACATTAAAGCATCACCGTAGATAACAGCAGCTAAAAATTTACGCAGCATAGTTAAATCTAGCTTAAAGCCAGGCTGTTCCTGCATACCATTTACATTGAGGCTGATTACAGGAATATGACCAAGGCCAGCCTTTTCCAGGGCCTTACGTAGCAGATAAATATAATTAGACGCTCTGCAGCCGCCACCGGTTTGAGATAGCATTAGTGCAGTATGCTGCAGGTCATATTTGCCACTTTGTAGTGCACTAATAAGCTGCCCTATTACTAAAAGTGCAGGATAGCAAATGTCGTTATTAACGTAGCGTAAGCCAGTTTCAATAACGTCACGGTCGCTGTTTTGCAGGATTTCCGCCTTGTAGCCACAGCTTTGGATGGCTGATTTCAAAAGGTTAAAATGCAGTGGGAGCATGCCTGGAATTAAGATAGTATGTGTTTTTTTCATTTCGGTAGTAAATACCGGATATTCGGCTGTTGCGGACATAAGAATTACCTCCTTATTCCTGTAGGCTTTCCGACTCAAATAAGTGCGCTGCCGAGAAAAGACTGCGCAGACGTATTTTAGTGGCGCCTAGGTTATCTATGTCATCTATTTTTATTTGTGTATAAATGCGTTCCTTATCTTCAAGAATGCGACGGCATTCATCGGCAGTAATAGCATCGCAGCCACAGCCAAAGCTTACTAGCTGGACAAGATGCATATCTGTGTTTTCTGCTACATATTTAGCGGCAGCGTAAAGCCTGCTATGATAGGTCCATTGATTGAGCACATGCAAATTGTTATTCAAATCACGAGGAGAAATATGACTGCTTATAGCATCCTCACTGATTAAAGCAGCTCCCATATTAGTAATAAGCCTATCGATGCTGTGGTTTACCTTAGGGTCAATGTGATAGGGACGGCCTGCTAGCACTATAATAGGGCGATGCTGCTGACGAGCGGTATTAATGATTTGCTGACCTCGATTTTTAACCTGTAGTTCATATTCGTCATAGGCTGTAAATGCCGCTTCAATGGCTTTTTTTATTTCATTTTTTGTAATATCTGGGTAATTGGGTTGGAAAATTTGTAGCAGCTTCTCAGCTAAAATTTTCTTATTGGATAAACCTAGATACTCATGGAGGAAATTTACCTTTGACAAATCTAAGATGTTGGCAGCAAGTGCCTCGGGATAGTAGGCTACTACGGGGCAGTTATAGCAGTTTTCTGTGCTATGCTCATCTACATTATAGGTCATGCAGGGATAGAAGATGGTTTCTATGCCGTGGTTTAACAGCCATTTGATATGACCATGCATCAGCTTGGCAGGGTAGCAGACTGTATCACTGGCAATGGTGCTTTGGCCTAGGCTGTAGATGGCTTTATCTTCAATAGGGCTGGCAATAACCTTAAAGCCAAGCGCATTTAACAGTCCTTGCCAAAAGGGGAGCAGCTCGTACATATTCAGTCCCATTGGAATACCAATAGCTCCACGCTTAGGGTTTTCCAGATTAGGCAATGTAGTTAAAAGCTTTAGCTTTTGCCTATATAAATTAAGGTCATCGTTGGGAGCCGTTTTAGTAATAGGTCGTTCACAGCGATTGCCACTAATAAAACGTTTTCCACTGGCAAAGGTGTTGACAGTAAGATGACAGTGGTTATTACACAAGCCACAGGTAAAGCCTTTAACGGTATGGACAAAGGCTTTTAGCTCAGCGGGACCGATAATGGTGCTAGTATGTGGAGCTTGCTCATAACGCTGTTGTGCGTATAGGGCTGCACCATATGCTCCCATAAGCCCTGCGATGTTGGGGCGAACCACCTCTAAACCCATTTCTTGTTCAAAGGCACGTAGCACGCAGTCATTCAAGAAGGTGCCTCCCTGTACAACAATGTGGCTGCCTAGAGCTTCCTTGCTGCTAGGTCGGATAACCTTGTAAAGAGCATTTTTAACAATGCTTATAGAAAGACCGGCGCTGATATTAGCAACAGAGGCACCATCCTTTTGGGCTTGCTTGACGCTGCTATTCATAAAAACGGTGCAACGACTGCCTAAATCAACAGGCTTATCTGCAAAAAGGCCAAGTTTGGCAAAATCTTCAGCACTGTGGCCTAAAATTTCGGCAAAGGTCTGTAAAAAGCTGCCGCAGCCACTAGAGCAGGCCTCGTTTAAAAAGATATTGTCAATGCAGCCGTTATGAATTTTAAGGCATTTCATATCCTGACCACCGATATCGATGATAAAGTCAACCTGTGGCTGTATATGCTTGGCTGCATAAAAGTGGGCCATAGTTTCTACGATGCCGTAGTCAATACCAAAGCCATGACTGATTAAATCTTCGCCATAGCCTGTTACACCACCGGCTAACAGCCTGCAGTTTGGATATTTTTGGTAAAAGCCAGTTAAATATTCGCGAACAGCAATTACAGGGTTACCCTTATTACTTTGGTAAAAGGTGTCTAACAGCTCACCATTAGGACTTATAACTGCAATTTTTATGGTTGTACTGCCAGAATCAATGCCGATAAAGGCTTCCGTAGCTTCCTGCGGATTTCCTACATCAACACGCTCATTATCGTGGCGTGTTTTAAAATCAGCATATTCCTGCTCGCTATTGAATAAAGGTGGTAGATGAACAAAGCTGCGTTCTGCATCAGCTTTTTGTAGTTTTTCTGGTAAAGTTGTTAAATCAACAGGGGTTTCAGCACTTAGTGCAGCTCCCATAGCTACGTAGTAAAGGCTGTTTTCAGGACATTCGCCCTTGATGTTTAAAATTTTATCAAAGCTATTTCTAAGACAGCTCATAAAGGTTAATGGGCCACCTAGGTAAAGAACATTACCCTCTATAGGGCGCCCTTTAGCTAAGCCGGTGACTGTTTGGCTAGCAACAGCGTTAAAAATACTTGCGGCCAAATCTTCTTTAGCAGCACCTTGGTTAAGGAGTGGCTGAATATCACTTTTAGCAAATACTCCGCAGCGACTGGCAATAGTATAAATATTTTTGGCATTAGCTGCTAAACTGTCCATATCCTCGGTATTTACATTAAGTAGGGCTGCCATTTGATCTATAAAGGCTCCTGTACCACCGGCACAGCTATCATTCATACGTGCATCAAAGTGACGGCCTAAAAAGAGAATTTTGGCATCCTCACCGCCAAGCTCAATTACTGCATTTACATGAGGATGAAGCTTTTCGGCACAAACCTTTTCGGCAAAAACCTCTTGCACAAATTGCAGGTCGCAGTTTTCAGCGATGCCAAGACCTGCACTGCCGCTTATAGCAAGTTCAGCAGTTTGCAAATCCGGGAATACCTCCATCAATTCCTTATGCAGTTCTAAAATATTAGCAGCAATCTGACTGTAATGACGACGATATCTACTAAATAGTAGATTTCCTTGCTCGCTAAGAACAGCTAACTTTACTGTTGTGCTGCCAACATCTAATCCTATGCGCATGAGTACCTCCATTTAGTTCCAATTAGTCAATAGTGTTATCTGTTGTATGCTCTATTGTATTATAAAAAATATTGCGAGTAAAATATACAAGCGTAATATTTAGTTTAATAAGTAAATAAAGTGATATATTAATTGCAGATTTTTGCTGCTTAGTGATGAATTACACTGTCTTCAAGAAGGTTTAATGTGTAGTCCATCTGGGTGCGTATTTCTTCATCAGTAAGAGATATATTGAATAGATATTTTTGCAAGATAAATGTTACGACTAGTCCACCTAATAGTCGTATGATGGTTTCAGCCTGCTCCTCTGTAATTGGCACTCTTTCCATAAGCAGGTGACGCACCTCGTTGAAGTGCTCATAGATTTTAGGAAGAAGCTGTTCTGTGAACTTTTCCTTCATGGTGGATGAATACTGCATTTCAATAAGCAGTATTTTTACAGGCTCAAAATGCTCATCAATAAAATGTAGGCGCTCTAGCAGCAGTGATTCGATAAATGGACGCAGCGAGCTGCTTTGAGAGCTGTTTAAGGCAAGCTGCAAGGATTCACAGGAAAACCAATTACCAATTTGACAAACCGCTGTGCTGCCTATTTGATGCAGTAGATTATCCTTGCTTTGAAAATGTTTAAAAATAGTTGCCTCTGAAACTCCTGCTTGGGCTGCAATAAGACTGGTGGTCGTGTTTGCGTAGCCAAGAGAGCAAAAAAGCTTGGTAGCTGTATGTAAAACCAATTCCTGGGTATGTTCTTTTCTTGATAGCATTTTTACCTCCATATAAGTGAGTAATTACTCACTTACCGAATCAGAGTGTATACCTGTACATGTTTTAAGTCAAGCTTACAATTGTTACAAAATTATTACAATATTTAACTGTTTGCTGATTTTTAGAAAACATAATATAATAGAGTAAATTGGCGTGATTAATGGAGATATTCAGCTTATATTAAAGAACATTATAGAATTTGACAATGTATTAACGAAAATGGGATTGTTTATGATAACATGATTGCTGAAGCAACAGATAAAATATAATTGTTTGCGTGTAGTGTATGGATTAGTATTTTAGGACAGAATTAATTAAGAGCCATATTAATAGATATAAAAATACCGACCCTTCTCGTTGTTCCGTGAAAGGCCGGTAAAGTTTCTGTTTATGGGTTTACTTTAATAATTATTGCCTGAAGCACTAGGTCTTTTTTAGCATTTGCTGCGTTGCCTATGCTGTGGAATTCGCCGTTAGGACAATGCATAACAGCGCCGGAATGCAGCTCTATTTCGGTACCATTGTCGTTGTACTGGGCAGTGCCCTGCAATACAACAATAGTTTCACTATTACCGTTGTGCTGATGGTAGCCAAGGCTGCAGCCTGGTTTAAGGGTAATCTTAGCATACATAACGACAGAATCATTTAAAAGCTTTTCGTCGATATAATGTTCTATAATTACATCACCATTACCACCAAAACGGTTGGAGAACACATCAACCTTTTTATCGTTAAAAATCATATGAATAACCTCCTTGATAAAGTTTCTATAATTATAAGCTTTGTACTTGAGGGTAGTAAATAGAAATTTTGAAAATTTCTTAATTTACTACTTTACAAATTTAGCATACTAAAGTATAATGTAATTGTCATCAAGAGGTGACACTAAGATATAGAAAAATTAAAAACTAGCTATGAGAGAGGGGTTATGATTATGAAAAAGTTATTAATGATGATTATGAGCATGGCAATGGTTATGATGCTGACTGCTGGTTGCGGCAGCGACAGCCAAAAGAAGCTGGTTATTGGCTTAGATGATAACTTTGCTCCTATGGGTTTCCGTGATGATAAAAATGAATTGGTTGGCTTAGATATTGATTTGGCTCGTGAGGCTTGCAAACGTCTGAATATGGAGGTTGAGTTTAAACCTATTGATTGGGGCGCTAAGGAAGCAGAAATGAAATCTAAACGCATTGATGCTATTTGGAACTGCTTTACCATTAATGAAGAGCGTGAGAAAGCTTATGGTTTGTCCGATCCGTATCTTGTAAATGCACAGCTGATTGTTGTTCCTGCTGGCTCCGATATTAAAACTAAGGCTGATTTGTTTGGTAAGACCATTGCGGTACAGGATGACTCTACCGGTGCTTACCTGATTGAAAATGAGGAAAATAAAGCATTGAAGGATTCCTTGAAGGAATATAAAAAATATCCTGACTTTGCAGCTGCTTATATGGACCTTGACAATAAGCGCGTAGATGCTATGATTGTAGATGCAGTTCTTGCTCGTTACTATGAACAAAAGAATCCTGGCAAATATACCATTCTTGAAGACAACATGGGTGATGAGGTTATTGCAGTAGCATTCCGCAAAGATGATAATGAACTGCGCGAAAAGGTTAACAAAGTTTTAGCAGAAATGAAGAAAGATGGCACCTGCAAGAAGATTTCTGAAAAATGGATGGGTGCAGACATCACTAAATACTAAAATTAAGATGATTAAAGGGGCCGTTTTTGTCGGCCCCCATATTTTGTTTATTGGAGATTATTATGGATTACATTATTAGAATTATTCCTCAGATGTTTGAGGGCAGCATTGTTACAGCGCAGATTTTTTTCTGCACAATTATTCTTAGCCTTCCGTTAGGCTTGTTGCTTAGCCTGGGGCGTGCCTCCAACTTTAAGCCGTTGCAGGCTCTTATTGCTTTTTATGTATGGATTATGCGTGGCACTCCCTTAATGCTGCAATTGCTGTTCTTCTATTTTGCACTACCTGCTGTAGGTATTCGCTTTGATGATTTTACTGCTGCTATGATTGCCTTTGTGCTTAATTATGGCGCTTACTTCTGTGAAATCTTCCGCAGTGGTATTCAGGCTATTCCTAAAGGACAGTATGAAGCTGCTCACACTCTGGGTATGAATTATGTACAAACCATGCGCCGCATTATTATGCCGCAGGTATTCCGTATTATTCTTCCTCCTGTAAGCAATGAAACCATCACTCTTGTTAAAGATACATCTCTGGTATATGTTTTAGCTATGAATGATTTAATGCGTACTACCAGAAACCTGGTGCAACGTGATTTTGATATTACACCGTTTTTAGTAGCAGGTGTATTTTACCTGCTGGCTACATTGATTCTTACTATTATGTTCGAGAAGCTGGAAAATCGCTTCTCCAAATATGACCAATAGGAGAAGTGCTATGAACAAGATTAAAGCTCAAAACATTTGGAAAAGATTTGGCGATTTAGAGGTTTTAAAGGGTATTGATTTAGAGGTTAACGAAGGCGAGGTTATTGCCGTAATTGGTCCATCTGGTGGTGGTAAAAGTACATTGCTTCGCTGCCTTAACAAGCTGGAAACAATAGATAAGGGTACCATAATCATAGATGGTGAAACATTGTGCCAGGATAGTGGCAAGGGTGCAGAATACGTTAAAAAGGACGATGTTAGTCGTATTGCCTGTAAAATGGGTATGGTATTTCAGCAATTTAACCTGTTTCCCCATATGACAGTTCTCGAGAATCTGATTGAGGCTCCTATTAATGTACAAAAACGTAATCGTGATGAGGTCATTAAGGAGGCTGAGGTGCTTTTAGCAAAGGTTGGCTTGTCCTCTAAGCGTGATACCTATCCTAGAAAGCTTAGTGGCGGTCAGCAGCAGCGTGTAGCTATTGCTAGAGCCTTGGCAATGAAGCCTTCCATCATGCTTTTTGATGAGCCTACCTCTTCCCTTGATCCTGAGCTGACCGGTGAAGTGCTTAAAACCATGCGTGAGCTGGCTGACGAGCGTATGACCATGGTTGTTGTTACTCACGAAATGGGCTTTGCCCGCGAGGTTGCTACTAAAGTGCTGTTTATGGCAGATGGATATGTACAAGCAGTAGGTACTCCAGAGGAAATTTTTGAGCATCCTACTAATGAGCGTTTAAAATCCTTCCTAAATGTAATCCTTAAATAATCCAAGCCCTTCTTCATTTGATATGTGGAGAAGGGTTCTTTTTTTAATTCACAAAGATGTTACGCCTTTGACCTACTTTAGTCATACTGATTTGGTATTATATAGTCACGGAAGAAAAGAACAAAGCAAAGACAGGTGATAGTAATGCACGTCAAGATTTTGGGACCTATGACGAAGCAGGCCGAGCTGCTGATGCAGAATACCGCAATTGCCTTGAAGAAGTTAAAGCTCAAGGCTGAGTTTGAGCAAGTTTCTGAATTCCGTAAGGCAGTGGCTTACGGAGTGATGGCTTTTCCTGCATTGGTCATTGACGAAAGAGTAATTGCTTTCGGTAGTGCCCTTAGTATTGAAGAAGCGACAACTCTAATTAAGCAACTCCGTTAAAACACATCTTTTCATCATACACCTCTCCTTTTTACGCTGTACACGCCCGTTTGTGTATGGCGTAATTTTTTTGCCTATTTATGGTGATTAATGTCTTGAAGTTTTTACTAAAGCTTGATTTTATGGTAGCGATTTATATGCTTTATGAATTTGTGTGCAGATATAAAATGTAGCTATCATATATTTATTTTAGAGAAGGCAATATCACATATAGTTCTTTTGAATAGCGAAAAAGATATTAAGCGGAACGTAATTTGTCCCAGTGGGTAAATTTTGAGCTAAATAAAAACAAGAAAATTTTACTTTTCCTTTACATAACTGCTCTTGTATGTATATAATATAGTCACAAATTTATTTTAGAGGTGTAACTAATGTTAGTGTATTTTCTTGGCTTTTTAGGCGGTATTGCCTTGTTTATGTACGGTATGCAGCTAATGGGCGATGGCTTACAGAAGGCTGCTGGTGCTAAGCTCCAAAAGATTTTAGAGGCAATGACCGGTGTTTTAGCTTTAGGTGTCCTTTTAGGTGCTGTTGTTACAGCTGTGCTTCAAGCTAGTGGCGCAACTACTGTTATGACAGTAGGCTTGGTTAATGCAGGCCTTTTGACCTTGAAGCAGGGCTTTGGTATTATCATGGGTGCTAATATCGGTACCACCATGACGGCTCAGCTGATTGCTTTTAAGCTTTCTGATTATGTTCCTGTACTTATTTTTGTAGGCTTTTTAATTCAGCTGCTGGCAAAACGTAGTCGTACCAAATACTTAGGTCAGGTTCTGCTTGGCTTTGGCATATTGATGATGGGTATGGATATTATGGGTAAGTCTGTAATGCCATTACGTCATTATCAGGGATTTGTTGACTTTATAGGTGCATTTGCTAATAATCCTATTCTGGGTATTGGTATCGGTGTTGTTATGACTGTTCTGATTCAGTCCAGCAGTGCCACCATCGGTATTTTGATTGCTATGGCTGGTCAGGGCCTGATTCCCTTAGAAGGCGCAATTCCAGTCCTTTTAGGCGATAATATCGGTACCTGTATTACTGCTGTTTTGGCATCTCTGCGTGCTAACCAAACTGCTAAACGTGTAGCTTTGGCACACGTTATGTTTAACGTAATCGGTAGTATTATTTTCGTAACCTTTATGTCCATGTTCATAAAGGTAGTTATGTTAATTTCTCCTGCTAATGATATTGCTCGTCAGATTGCAAATGCTCACTCTGCCTTCAACATCATTAACACTCTGCTCTTTATGCCCTTTGTTGGCTACTTTATCAAGCTTATTGAGCGTATTTTACCTGATAGCGGTGAAATCATTTCCCTGCGTCCTGTATATTTGGATGAGAAAATGCTCAACACTCCGTCTATTGCTCTCAGCCTAGCTGTAAAAGAGGTTGTACGCATGGGTAATTTGGCTCGTAAAAATGTTAGTATGGCTATGGATTCAATCAATAAATTTGATGAAACCAAGGTTAAATATGTTCTGGAGCATGAGCCTGTGGTGGATGCTTTGGAAAGAGATATTACCAATTATCTTACAGATATGAGCGCTACAACTATGAGCGAAAGCTTATCTGCTCGTCACACAGGTCTTCTTCATGCATGCAATGACATTGAACGTATTGGCGACCATGGCGAAACCTTAGCTAAAAAATCTCGCATGATTTTTGAAGACGATGTTCGTTTTTCTGAAGAGGCTAAGCAGGAGTTGCGTACTTTAAGCGAAAAGGTTCTTTTGGCAAGTGGTCGTGCTTTAGAAGCTTTAGAGAAGAATGATAAGGAAATTGCTGCTGAAGCAATTCAGTTGTGTCGTGAGGTTAAGGCATATCAGAAAGAGGTGCGTAAAAACCATATTGTGCGCCTTAATGAAAAACGCTGCGACCCTATTGCTGGTTTTGTAATGCTGGAGCTGCTTATCAATATGAAGCGTGTGTCTGACCATTCTAAAAATATTAGCCAGCTGGTACAGGGTACCTTTTAAAATTAAAATTGCTGTTTATAGTGCTGTAATGCTTAGGTGTTACAGCACTTTTTTTGTTTGGCAATGATGGGTGACGCTTTCATAATGCTGCTAGTCTAGTAGTATAGAATGATTTTGTTACTTTATCTAGTAGTTGTATTTCATAGCAAGGTATGGAAATAGTCTTTGGAAACATAAAAAAACGTAGCCGTTGTAAACAGCTACGCTTCATGCTTTTTGCTATATTAATATGAACGATTTCCTAAAACAGGATGGGAGCAGGGACGCAGTGAAAGATGGAGGACCATTTCGGATGCGTCTTCCACACTTAGGTCTTCTCTGCTGCCGTTGCGTTCAACTACACACAGCGGATTATCGGTACCTACTTCACCGCCAGGTAGGTAAATATATTCATTGTTGTCGGTGTCACCAAAGATGATGCCTGCCAATAGCTTTTCTGAAATAACCTTGGACATAATTTCTCCTTTAGATAAAACTAAAGCCTGCTTAAAAAGCAAGCCTTGGCGTGTTAATAATATTTAAAACATACGACGTTTCCACAGTAAAAATCCAGTTGCAGCAGCAATGCTTAGTGCCAATGTCAGAACGAAGGCAAAGCCATAGGAGCTTTCTGCAAAGGGAACAGGAACGTTCATGCCCCATAGACCAGAAATCAAGGTAGGAATAGCTAAAATAATGGTTACGGATGCTAAAAATTTCATGACAAGGTTCAGGTTGTTGCTGATGATGCTGGCGAACACTTCAATCATGCTATTGAGAATGTGGCTATACATTTCAACCATTTCTACAGCCTGCTTATATTCGATAATAACATCATCAAGAAGATCCTCGTCCTCCTCGTAAACCTTAATAATACGGTTAGTTTGAGTAGAGTTGCGAAGACGCATCAGTCTTTCCATAACAATGGCATTACTACGCAGGGATGTGGAGAAGTAGGTTAAGGATTTTTGGAGGTCAAGCAGGTTAAACAGCTCGCTGTTTTCCATTGATTGACGTAAGTGATTCTCCAATTCATCTGTTCTGCGAATAATGATACGGATGTATTTTAGGTACAGTGTTGCAGATTTATAAAGAATTTGGAAAAGAAAACGAGTCTTTTTAAAGGTTGAGAACATACGGCTGTTATGGGTGCCAAAGTCAGCAGTAACAGCATTCGGCTCCAAACAAACAGTAATAATGTAATTTTGATTAACGACAATGCCTAGAGGCAGGGTGTCGTAGTCCTTGTTACTGCGTAAGAAAGGAATATCGACCAGAATAAGCAGCTGGTCATCTTCAACCTCTATACGTGATTTTTCTTCTTCGTCAAGGGCCGCAGACAGAAAGTCCATTTGTAGCTGTGTAGCTTCGGCTATTTCCTGTAATTCGTCCTCGGAAGGAGCTACTACGTCAATCCAACAGCCTTTTTCCAGAGATTCTAACTCTACTTCGTTTAGACCTTGCTCTGTGCTTTTTACGATTTTATACATAAAGCCCCTCCTTTCTTAAAGCTCGCTTATTCTTGCTCAGTTCTTATAGCTTTTCTAAAATTGCTTTGCTTAATTGGTCTGCACAGCTGGTACCACGACCACCACAGTCATTGCCAGCAAAAAGCTCAGCAACCTTACGTGCATCCATGCCTTCAACTAAAAGGCTGATGGCCTTTAGATTACCAGGGCAGCCACCAGCGAAGGAGACGTTGTGCAGCTTGCCGTCTACAATATCAAAATTAATCTTTTTGGCACATGTGCCTTGAGTAACATATGTGTACATAATAAAAATCTCCTAAAGGTATTAATAATATACTTACTTAAGATTCGACGCAAATCAGCAAAATCCTCTTCTAAAGCTCTCTTTGAACAAAATTTTCTTTTATTATAATGGGTAATTTGTTAAGCTTTTTACATAAGGGTAGGATATTATTTAGGGTAAAAATAGATAGGGTGATTTTTTTAGGCAAGTGCTTTAATTTGTTGATGAAAGTTGGTATAATAAAGACAATTTATTACCAATTGTACGTGGTAGTATGGTAGCGCTCTTTTGGAGCAGTGCAAATTTTGTAGTGTGCGTGAAGCATGGAAGAAAGGTAGTGTAATTTTATGTCTATTCAGTTGATTATTGTTTGTTTGTACATTGCTATGCTTTTTGGCATAAGCTTTTGGGTGAAGCGAAGGGCTGACAAGGGTGCTACAGAGTATCTGTTTGCAGGCCGCAAGCTGAGTAGCACCTTGATTGCAGTCAATATTACTGGTCTTGCTGTTGGTGCTGCATCTACAGTTGGTGTAGCAGAAAGGGCCTTTAGCATTGGTATGGCAGCTGGTTGGTATAATGCGGCATGGGCTGCAGGCTCTGTTGTTATGGGTTTAGCAGCAGCAGGAAAGCTGCGTGCGATGCAGGTTTCTACTATTCCTGAATTCTTTGAAAAATACTATGATATTAAGGGCCGTGTAATCAGTGCGGTTGGCTTAGTTATCATTATGTGTGTTATCACAGCTTTGCAGTATTTAGCTGGTGGTGCAATTTTAAGCAGTCTTCTGCCAGATATTTTTTCTTTCCAGGGTGGTATGCTGATGAGTGCCGTTGTGTTTATTGGTATCACTCTTATTGGCGGACTTTGGTCTAGTGGACTGGCTAATATTGTCAGTGTAACCTTGATTTATCTTGGTATTTTATATTCCTGTGTAAGCTCTGTCAGCAATATTGGCGGTTGGGATGTGTTAGTTTCCAAGCTGCCTGATGCGGCTACTATGGTGGACCCATTAGCAGGTATTCCCTTGGTAGTTATTATCAGCTGGTTTGTAGTTATGATTACTCAGGCCATAACTGCGCAAGGACCTGTGCAGATTGCTTGTGGTGCCAAGGATGCTAAAACAGCACGCAATGGTTTTCTTTTAGGTGGTCTGTTGATTTTACCTGTTGGCTTTTTATGTGCAGTTTTAGGACTTGTTGCTAAGGTTATGTATCCTGAAATTCCAGTAGAAAAGGCTGCAATTGCTATGCCTAAGGTTGTTATGGGTTTAAATCCTATCGCATCTGGCTTGACATTGGCTGCTTTGTGGGCTGCCGATGTATCCACTGCTTGCACTATTCTTTTGGGTGCGGGAACTCTTTTCTCTCAGGATATTTACAAGCGTTTTATTAATCCTGATGTTTCTGATGAAAAATTTCTTAAAATCAGTCGTTTGACTATTTTCCTCATAGGTCTAATTACTTTATGGTTTGCATTTAATGCGGCAGGTATTTTAAAAACTATGATTGCTGGTTTGTCTATGACTACAGCCTTGACCTGTATTTTTTTCTTTACTGTCTTTGCTCCTGGCATTTGCCGTAAGAGTAGCGCCTTTTGGACTACTTTGGTGGGAATTATAGGCATTGTCCTTTGGTTTATGCCTGGTGATCCGCTGGCCTTTGTTAAACCTATTTTTAAAGAGGTTGTATACTTTGAATGGGTAGTTTGCATTGCAGTATTCCTGCTTGTATCTGTAATTGATAAGAATAAGATTAAAGAGTTAGATGTTGTAGAAGAGGACTGATGATATGAATGACTATAATTATGGAAAAGCACCATCTAGCAGTATTGACGTTGGCCGTGCGGCTTTACGTATTGCCTTAACCGCTAATAGAGCCGAAGAGTCTCAGATGAAGGAGCAGCTGCAGCGTGTAGGTATTAAGGCTACTGCTGTAGATTTTGGCGGAGAATTTATTCCTTCAATTGTCAAGATTATTGAACGTGCTGTTGTAGCTGCCCAAAGACAGGGACTGGTGACAGAAACCCATGTAGGTGCAGGTGCTGTAGCAGGTGCGGCTCATGAGGCTTTGGAGCAGGTAAAATTAAAGGCTGTTGGCTTTAATGTTGGTGGTAAAATTGGTTTAGCACGATATGGAGAGCATCTTTGTGTTGCCATCTATATGGGTGTAGGTGTTCTTAATTTAAATGAAATGTGCGTTGGCCTGGCACATCGTTCTTTGGCTAGCGACGAATAGCTGTTTTTATGCTCCTGCTTTAGGGCAGGAGTAGTTTTATCTATATATAATTTTCAAATCATACTTTAAAAAAATTTTTGAAGAGGTTTATATGAATATTATTGATGTTATTGGTCCTGTAATGATTGGACCTTCTAGCTCTCATACTGCAGGCGCTGTACGTTTGGGCCTTTTAGCGGCTAGCATTGCTGGCGGACGTCCTGTTAAGGCAGAGATTTATCTGCATGGTTCCTTTGCGGAAACCTATAAGGGACATGGTACTGATGTAGCCTTATTGTCAGGCCTTATGGGTTGGCTGACAGATGATGAGCGTATTCCGCAGGCAAAGAATTTTGCTAAAGAAATTGGCATGGAGTATAGCTTCCAAAAATGTGATTTAGGCTCTTTGGCTCATCCTAATACCGTTTTATTTAAGCTTACTGGAGCAGATGGCAGCCAGTGTCAGGTAATTGGTTCATCTGTAGGTGGTGGACAGGTTAAGGTAACAGAAATTGATGGCTATCCTGTAGAGCTTACGGGTAGACTGCCAGCAATTTTGACTATTCATCACGACACTCATGGTATTATTGCACTGGTAACCAGCGCGTTAGCTAATGTTGGTATTAATATTGCCACCATGCGTGTGTTTCGTAGCGATAAGGGTGGACTTGCTTCCATGGTTATTGAGTGTGACCAGGATGTTCCGGACCATATCATTAATCTGATTACTTTAATTAAGCCTATTGAATCTGTACGCTTTATTGCAAGTGTTTTGTGAGGATATTGATGAAAAAAGAAATGCTTTCTCTGAATAATTGGATTACTGAAGCTGAAGCTGCAGGTAAGTCCATGGATGATTTTTTACTGGCCTATAATGCAGGTCAGCTAGAATGCCCTGAACAGGAGCTTTTGCAAAAAATGCAGGAGATGCTGGATGTAATGGAGCATTCTGTAGAGGTTGGAATGAGCGGTGTACGCTCCAATAGTGGCCTTACCGGCGGTGATGCCAAGCGTCTTGCTGGTGCGGCAGGTGCTCAGGGCTTTGCAGGCATCTTAGGTGAAAAGGCATTAGATGCTGTTATTTTTGCAACTGCTGTAGGTGAATGTAATGCTGCTATGGGTAGAATTGTTGCTGCTCCTACTGCTGGTGCCAGTGGTGTATTGCCAGGCGTATTCTTTTCTTTGAAAAAGCATTATCAGCTTACTGACGAGGTATTACAGCGTGGTTTAGTAGTTGCAGGCGGTATAGGTCTGGTAATTGCAGATCGTGCATCCTTATCAGGTGCTATGGGCGGCTGTCAGGCAGAATGTGGTAGTGCGGCGGCTATGGCCGCAGGTGCTGCTGTAGCAATGCTGGGTGGTTCTCCCAGTCAGGTTGGTACTGCAGTATCAATTGTATTTAAAAACGTTTTAGGCCTTGTTTGTGACCCTGTAGCAGGCCTTGTTGAAGTTCCATGTATTAAGCGAAATGGTTCCTGTGCATTGCAGGCACTTTTAGCAGCAGAGCTAGCCTTAGCTGGCATTGGCAGCTTTATACCTGCTGATGAGGCTATTGACGCTATGAAGAGTGTAGGCGATAGCATGTGCTGCTCCTTGAAGGAAACAGCTGGCGGTGGTGTAGCTGTTTCTCCTACTGCTTTAGCATGGGCAAAAAATTATTTCAGCAAGGAAGATAAGTAGTCTGTGTCGAATATTAAGATAGACTAGTTTAAGTAATTTTTTAGTTAGCATATCAGGAAGCTTTTACAATCCTGAAATATATATACAAGGAGTGTTAATTATGCAAGCAATTTCCACTAACAATGCCCCCAAGGCTTTAGGTCCTTATTCTCAAGCAGTTCTGGCTGGTGCTAATCTGTACCTGTCCGGCCAAATTGCTATTAATCCCGAAACCGGTGCTATGGTTCAGGATTCTATTGAAGCAGAGACTGAGCAAATCATGAATAACATTGAAGCAATTCTTCTTGAAGCACGCTATAACTTTAATTATGTTGTAAAAACAACTATTTATGCTACTGATATTGCTTATTTCGATGCTATTAACAAGGTTTATGGAAAATTCTTCAAAATGACTCCTCCGGCTCGCTCCTTTGTACAGGTTGCAGGTCTGCCGAAGGGTGCTAGAGTAGAAATCGAGGTTTTGGCAATTAAATAATTTTGATTGCGTTTTTAAGCTTATGTAGTATCTAAAAAGCTCTGGGGAGCGTTGTGTTTCCCAGAGCTTTTTGTAGTGCATTATGGATTGTAGTGAGATAATCCTGCTGTTTTTAACCATATTCCTAAGAATATCGAAAAAAGTTTAAAAAATTTTCAAAAAAGGCTTGACGATATCTGTATCATATTGTATAATTACATTCGTCGCCAAGCTATTAAGTTTGGAAACAATTTGGTGGCTGTGGTGAAGCGGTTAACACGGCGGATTGTGGCTCCGTTACGCGAGGGTTCGAATCCCTCCAGTCACCCCACCTGTTATCTTATTCTGTTTGGGGCGTAGCCAAGTCGGTAAGGCACGGGACTTTGACTCCCGCATGCGTTGGTTCGAGTCCAGCCGCCCCAGCCAAGTGATCCACTAGCTCAGTCGGTAGAGCACCTGACTTTTAATCAGGGTGTCCCGCGTTCGAGTCGCGGGTGGATCACCAATTGAAATTAAGCGTCTGTATTTATACAGACGTTTTTATTTTTACAAAAAGGCTTGACGATATCTGTATCATGTTGTATAATCAAATCTGTTGCTAAGCTGTTGAGCTTAAAAACATATTGGGGCGTAGCCAAGTCGGTAAGGCACGGGACTTTGACTCCCGCATGCGTTGGTTCGAGTCCAGCCGCCCCAGCCAAGTGATCCACTAGCTCAGTCGGTAGAGCACCTGACTTTTAATCAGGGTGTCCCGCGTTCGAGTCGCGGGTGGATCACCAATTGAAATTGACCGTCTACATTTTTTGTAGACGGTTTTTTATTTTTGTATCCTGTAATATATGGATTATATGAAAAGCAATGATAAGCGATATACAATGGAAAATAGATTTTTTCTATGTAAATGGGTATTGTATCAGATGCTGCAGTAGCCTAGTTGTGGAGCTTATTTCATAGTTTTTTGTTTTGATTAGATAATTGTTGAAAATAAGGTGAGCTTTGGCTTTATAGGGTACTTATGCTATAATTAATCTAATAAAAAATATTAGAGAATAAGGTGATATTATGCGTAAACTTTTAACTATATTGTTGTGTGCTGTTTTTGTGCAATGTGCATTTTCTGCATTAAATCCGCATAAAGCAGATGCTAGAATGCTTCATTACGATAGTGCAGTGGAGGATATTTTAGAGGATGTGGTTGAAGACGGCAGTGATGCAGTTGAGGATGTTCTTGAAGATGGTGGCGATGCTGTTGAAGATGTAATTGATGACATTGTAGATGATGGTAGTGATGCTGTAGAAGATGTAATCGAAGATATAACAGATAATGATGACGATGATCGCTATGAGCGCCGTCATCATCGTAGACATCATGATGATTGGTGTGACGATGATGATTGTGAAAGACCTCATCATAGAAGACATCATAACGACGATTAATGCTTTGTACACTATATTATCTGGGGAATAATTGTAGAGCTTGGAGTATTTAGTAGGAACTGTTTATGAGGTGATGATGTGAAAAAATTATTAGCTTTAGTGATGCTGTTGTGTTCTTTATGTTCCTTTGCCTTTGCCAATGAGCAAAAGGTAAGAAGTAGCTTTGAAAGTTTGGCTATAACTATCATACAGGATTTGGATAACAGCTATAATAGGGGAGATTATGCAGTAGTATATTTTGAGGACGTTTACTTTGCTGATGGTACTAGCGGTGGTTGGCTGAAAATGGGCTACAATAGCTTTAAGGCAGGTTATGATGTGTATCCTCTACAAAATGCTGTCACACCCTATGTTGGTGTTATAGAGCTTGCTAATAGAACTATTTATTATTGCTCTCCTGAAAATCCTTATGGTGAGTTTAAAACTAAGGAAGAAGCAGAGCGTGCTATGAACTTAACAGAAGAAGGTCATCCTAACCATTATCGTTATTTATATCTGTACCAAAATGGTCAATGGCATTTTTCTAGTGAGCAAATTTTAGACTATAACGAACAGGGTCAGCAGGAATGGGTGAATACAGACGACGGATGGAATCCTTACAAGCGTATGTTAATCCAACAGCGTTGGGAAGGCTTTGATGGTACTGTAGAGCTGTATTAATAGACTTTTAAAATCTTGCAGCATTGTAGTATTAAAGGGAGTCCCTTGTTTTGAAAGGGCTAAAATATTTGTAAACATAGCTTGACACGTACTAGACTTTAGGTTATGATACATATCAGACGCACTAGACCACGTATATAGTGCGGAGTAATATCTCATAATTTTATATTGATTTTATTGTAGAAATGCTTAAGAACTCCTTGTTTTAAGGGCTTTTTCTGCGATGAATATATGCGAGTGTGGCGGAACTGGCAGACGCACTAGACTTAGGAAGTGCAAAATATAAAATCTATCAATATGCAATGTATTTAGTTAATTATAATTAAATGCTTAAAATGGCTTAAATTGAATAGTATGTTAAATTTTTCAATTAAGCAAAATGAATAAAAATCAACTGTAAGGATATACTAGATGTTTTTCTAGTGTATCCTTTTTCTTTTATCAACATACTAGACATAGTAGTTAAAGTTATTTGTATTAGTTTGAAGTATACTTTTACAAGTGGTTTAGTGTTGATAAAGGGGGAAAAAGAAGTGAATTTATCCGAATGTAGGGACATTTATTTAAAAAAGTGTAACGCTAAAAACCTAAGTATTCAAACACTGCATAATTACGAATATTGCCTAAAAACTTTCTTTGATTTTTGCGATAAGCGGAATATAGTTAGTGTTAATCAGATTAATCAATTTATCATTATAGACTTTATGAATTCAATAAATGGTAAGTATAGTTCTATTACTGTTAAGGATAAATTTATAGTTCTTAAAGCGTTTTTTAATTGTCTGACGGATATTGGTATAATTGATTGTAACCCCATGGAAAGAATGAGCAGACCAAAGGTAACAAAGAAAATCATATATTCTTTTAGCAAAAACGATATAAAGGACATTATGAGCTCATTTGATAAAACCGATTTTATTGGTTATCGTAATTACACCATTATGAACGTGTTATTTGGTACAGGCATTAGAAAAAGTGAACTAGTCAATATTCAGTTAAATGACTTTGATTGGGGAGATAATAGCCTAAAAATTTATGGTAAGGGGAGTAAAGAACGTATAATACCTATTGGCTATAATTTACAACGAATTATTTTGTCTTATAACAGAAAGCGTAAAGAATATTTAGCTGAACATAAATATGATAATAGTATCAAACTATTTATAAATAGGTATGGTAGACCTTTGAGTAAAGGCGGAGTAAGTGCAATTTTTATGACTTTGAAAAATAGTAAAAAATCATGGTCAACTAGGGTATCAGCACATACTTTTAGGCATACGTTTGCTAAGATGTTTTTACTTAATGGCGGTGATTTGTTTAGCTTACAACGTATTTTAGGACATGAGGATATAAGTATCACACGTTTATATGTAGACTTGAATATCAGTGAATTAAAAATTCAGAATGAAAAATACAATCCTCTTGATAATACACGTTGGCAGTATTACTAATTTTCACCAGTACATTTATTATTTATTAAAAAGGAGAAATTTACTATGTATAATGTTGAAATCAATTATTCTGTGAAAAATGGCGAACTTTATGGTACTAAACTTGAATGTAATAACATTGATGGAGTTATCCACGCTTTAAAGGTGTTGAAAAATCAACAGGAACAATCAGATGTACCTTTTGTTGATATGCAATTCAGTGTATATACAGTTTTTGATAAATAACTAATATAATCCACTTGAAAATCCGCTTGTAGCTTGTTAGTTTGAGTTATGAGCGGACTTTTTTGTATTTAGGTAGATTGTATAGCATTGAATAATAAAATAGCTCATACGCCTTGTAAGAGCCTGTACATATCTATGTAGTAAGTTATCGATAATAACAAAGTAATTTTGAAAATCTTTTCCATGTAAAAAATATATAGTTGATAAAAATATCGAGTGACTTATACTATTTATATTAAAAATTAAATAACCACACTGATATTATAAGTATTTAGTTTATTATTTATTCAATGTTTTAAATTTAAATATACTAATGTCAATTTATGTAAAACTATACTGAAATATATTTTATTTTAATAAAAGCATCAAGTGATGTAGTAATATACTATAAAAGTAATATTGAATATGTAATCAATCAAGGTAATAGTGTGGAATGGCGTTGTGGTAAGCAATGAGGATAAGTTATACAAAATACAGTGTTTATAGCTAATCAAGGGAATGATAGCACTATGTAATACCTATACATTCTTGATTTTAAAAACATAACGTATCTGTATGTAAATCAGTATTGTTCATGCTAATCAGTATAATTACTTTATGCGAATTTCGCTTGATTGCTCATTTATATATTATATAGATAATATTGGTATATAAATTAAATATATTACAAAGGTAATCAAGCATGAAATTCAACTAATTTATTAGTTCAAACTACTTGATGTGTAAATTCTTTGTGAATTTTAGTCTATTTTCGCTAATTTGCCATTAATTTATGAGGGGGTAAAACACTTGATAACCTATAATTTATGAGCGAACGCTAGTGAGCGAATAAATTATCAAACTTATAGTTCAATATCGTTATTAAATTATAACGTGTGGAGTTCTCCACAATGTACTGTGTGGAACATTAAGAACATATCAAAATCTTATGGGGAAATCCCTACCTATACCTATTTTTAGGTACATGTAGTTGATATATATAATCCCCCTTTCTTATTGCCAGTTGGTTATATACTGACTGGCTTTTTTTATTGCCTTTTAGGTTACAAAATTGAACACTTTATATTTACTGCTATGATACTAAATTCGTTCAATGCTTTTGTACCTATATGATTATACCTACATTATTTTATTGAACACTTTTTGTTTTTTAATGATTTTCATTTTTTTGAAGAATGGCTTGTAGCAAGGGGTTACAGGCTATGAAAACACCCCATATAAAATAACTTGCAGTAAAAAGGGTATCGTTGGGTGTGTTACTCGTAAATTAAAAAGGCGGTGATATAGATGTACACATTAAAAGATTTAAGAAAAAACAAGCTGATTGATGTAAAAACTCTTTGCGATATTATTGGCGTAAAGAAAACACAATACTACAACATTGAATATGGTAAAGCAATTATATATACCAATGAGCTAAGACAAATTGCAGAGTATTGCAATATCAAGGTTAGTGAAATATCTACTGACAACCTAAAGGTAGTTAGTTATGGAATTTAAAAAGGCGGTGTAACATGGATAATAAAAGATTTACATTAAAAGAGCTAAGAAAAATAAATAGAATAAAGGCAAATGATATTGCTAGTTATCTAGGTATAAGTAGAACACATTATTATCGACTAGAAAACAAGCAAGCAGTATTTTTAAATGAATATAAGATTAGACTGGCAAGTTTATATAATTTGTGTGTTACAGATATTAAATTTTAAAGGTAAGGTGATAACAATATATGTTTAATAGATTAAGAATAGGTACAGAAAATGAAGTAAATTTTTGTTATGTTATTGGTGATGTATTCGGTAAAAAACATTGTGATTTTACCTATGTTTGTGGAGAAGATAAAGAAAGTAGGGAGATTTTAGAAAATGGTATAGGTGATAGAAAATATGGTATTGATTTCCCATTAGTGATATATAAAACTACATTACAAAAACAAGGGGCAGATTTTTTATATAACAATTTAATCACATTAGACTTGAAAGTTACTGGTAAAAGTCATCATACAGGCAATTACTATGATAGAGCTTGTTTTGAACTTTATATGATAGATGGCGAATACAGATATAAACACCCTAGAGATAGTCATGTTATTGTTACTGTAATGAGGGGAAAAGAAATATATAGCTTTCCTACTGGCTTGATAGAGGATATAGTAAACAAAAAAGGTATGTTCCCATTACCTAAAGATTTTTACATAAATAACGATAGTTTTCAGATGATAAAGAATTATACAAAGAAAGGGGAACAGGTTTACTGTTTTTGTATCAATCCCAACATATTGCAAGAATGTTTAAGTGATTATATACCATTGTATTGTGATAACAGAATGACACGTAAACTATTTTATAAAGCTGAAAAATACATAGATAATGAGCATACCTATATTGAGGAAAGTAACGATACCATGAACTAGCTATATCAGAGCATAGAAAGTTGATAACAAAAGCGTTTGTAAATGTACACTTTTGCGAACTATATAAAATAGCTGATTTTTGCGTTCTAAAATGTTATAAAATATATTTACGGACGTTCGTTAAATATTATTGACTTTTACGAACGTAATTGATATAATTTTATTAACAAATTCGGAAAGAGGGCGTACATCATGGCAAACATAGCTTATGTTCGTGTATCAACTAAGGAACAGAATACTGGCAGACAACATCAAGGCTTTCTTGAAAAAGGTATAAAGATAGATAGAATTTTTGAAGAAAAAATAAGCGGTAAAAATATGGATAGACCGCAATTAAAAGAAATGCTTGCATACATTCGTGCTGACGATAGAGTATATGTAGAAAGCATTAGCAGATTAGCACGCAGTACAAAAGACTTGCTAGAAATCATAGATGTATTTCAATCTAAAGGCGTTCAGTTTATTTCTTTAAAAGAAAATTTTGATACATCTACACCGCAAGGCAAATTTGTATTAACAATATTCTGTGCTTTAAGCCAATTAGAGCGTGATACAATCAAGGAAAGACAACAAGAGGGTATAAACCTTGCTTTATCTGAAAAAAGACCATATGGCAGACCTAAAGCACAATTATCTGATACTTTTGGTAATAACTATGTGGAATGGAAAGCAGGAAAAATTAAAGCGGTTGATTTTATGAAAAGAGAAAACTTGACTAAAACAACCTTCTATAAGCTAGTCAAGACTTATGAAGAAAAAAATAAATAAATTCAGTTAGTGATACAGGGCGTATTTACTTAGTTAACTCTATCAACCTATGATAGCATGACTAGTGAATACGTCTATTTTGCTTATAAAAGGCTTTACACGCTTGTTATACACTGTATGGCTATGTTACTACTCATGCTGATATATAAGGCGTGTAAGGCTTGTTATTTTGTCCTGTATGCTCATTACACTATACTATGTTGAAATGTCATACTATGTGCTTTTGTCTTGCCATGCTAGGTATATGAATGTGTAGGGTATGTTTTTTTAAACCTATCAGTATTTTGAATTTTTATACCATGTGTGTTAAGTTGATAAATCCTCTTTATGTACAATATGTGAATAAAATGTAAATATAATGTGAAAAGTATAAAAATAGAGTGTAAACCTATATTGACAATCACTAGACTTTAGGTTATGATACATTGCAAAAGCACTAGACCACTTGACTTGATTTTAATGTTCATGGATAATTTTATATTGATTTTATTGTAGAAATGCTTAAGAACTCCTTGTTTTAAGGGCTTTTTCTGCGATGAATATATGCGAGTGTGGCGGAACTGGCAGACGCACTAGACTTAGGATCTAGCGCCTTTCGGCGTGCAGGTTCGATTCCTGTCACTCGCACCAGAAATTTTGCACTATGGCTTCGGTCATAGTGCTTTTTGTTTTTATGGATAATTGCTTGGGTGATGGTATGTTTTTAGGCTGTTAAGGTATAGCAATGGTTAAACGAGAAAAAATGATGAATATTCTTATATAATTAATTCATTTAAATGTTACAAGCATGCCTTTCTTTTGTAGCATCTTAAGAGTACAATTATTATAACAACATAGACTTGTATTGTTTGATATTTATATATTATAGGGAGGTGTCTTTATGAAAAAGGCATTAGTAATTACAGGTGCACTATTGACTCTGAGTAGTGCGGCAATGGCTAAAACAGTGGATTTAGCAGAAAATTATAATGGTGTTATCCTGAGCATTCCTGCTATAGAGCTGGAAAATAAGGCTGCGGAAAAGAAAATTAACAAGGCTATATATGAAAAAATTGAGGATGCTAAGGATTTTGTTGAAAAAAACAAGGCTATGAAGATGGAGCTTGGCTCTAGTTATGAAGTTTTGCGTGATGATGACAAGTATCTGTCTGTTTATCTCAACTGCTCCTTCTATCCGGATAGAGCAGCACATCCGTCACACCTGAGCTATGGTATGGTGTTTGATAAGGAAACAGGAAAACAGCTGCCTGTAAGCTATTTTGTGGATCTACCTTCTCTTTATAGAATGAGGCAATTTGTAAAATACGGTTATTTTGAGCTTGAAGCAGTGGATGGAAGCAAGCTTCCTTATAGTGATGAAACCTTTGGCTTGGAATATATCAGTGATCAATATTTGTTAGATGATAATGATAACATCAGATTGCTGTACCAACGCTATGATTTAGGACCATATGCAGCTGGAAATACTTACATTGCTATTGATAAAGAGTATGTTGATAGACACGGCAAGGTATTGCCTAAAGGATGATAAAGCTAATTTAGTAAGGATATAATTCTCACACTAATTTTACGTTAATTACTTGATGAATTTAATATAAAATGTTACAATTGAAATACATGAATGCTGACTGCTTTCATGCAAATATTAGCCCACTATTATGAAATAGTTAAGCCCATACGGACAGGCGGGGCTGCTGCCGGCGTGGTATAGACCACATTATTGATTGAGTTGAAAGCTCAAATTTTATAAGTTGATTAGTCATTAATCAGAAGGTATCACTTGTGAAACGATCAATAAGAGTAGTAAAAGTAATATTTGCTATATAGACTCTGAAAGTAGTTTACGTAGAAAATGCTTAGCGCTTTAGTTCGGAAAGCATATTTTAGACAGGTGATATTATTTTCACCTGTCTTTATTTATTTTTAGGAGAGAATTATGGGAGAACTTTCACAGAAATCTGCACCTATTTATGAGGCGCTGGAAAAGTTTCGTAAAAAGCGTGTAGTACCATTTGATGTGCCTGGCCATAAGCGTGGTCGTGGTAATCCGGAATTGAAAGAGCTTTTGGGAGAAAAATGTGTAAATCTGGACGTTAACTCCATGAAGCCTCTTGATAATCTTTGTCATCCTGTTTCAGTAATTAAGGATGCAGAGGCTTTGGCTGCAGAAGCCTTTGGTGCTGCTCATGCGTTTTTTATGGTTGGTGGTACTACATCCTCCGTACAAAGCATGGTTTTGGCTTCCTGCAAGGCTGGCGATAAAATAATTTTGCCCCGCAACGTACATAAGAGTGTTATTAATGCTTTAGTACTTAACGGTGCAGTTCCTGTATATATTAATCCTCAGGTAGATAGTAAGCTGGGTATTTCCTTAGGCATGGAAATCAGCGAGGTTGAAAAGGCTATTAAATCTAATCCTGATGCTACCTGTATTTTGGTAAACAATCCTACCTATTATGGTATTTGCTCTGACCTGCGTTCCATCGTAAAGCTGGCACATGATCATAATATGCTTTGTCTGGTAGATGAAGCACATGGCACTCATTTGTATTTTGGTGACAATATGCCTTTAAATGCGATGAAGGCCGGCGCAGACATGGCTTCTGTTTCCATGCATAAATCCGGCGGCAGCTTAACCCAGAGTAGCTTGCTTTTGACTGGTCCTAATGTAAATTGGGAATATGTAAGCCAGATTATTAACCTTACTCAGACCACCAGCGCATCCTATTTGCTGCTGTCCAGTCTTGATATTTCCCGTCGTAATCTGGCGTTGCGTGGTGCTGCCTCCTTTGCTAAGGTACGTGATATGGCAGAGTACGCTCGTGAGGAAATTAATTCTATTGGTGGCTATTATGCTTATGGCAGTGAGCTTATTAATGGCAAAAGTGTTTATGATTTTGACGTAACCAAGCTTTCTATCTATACTCGTGATATTGGTCTGGCTGGTATTGAGGTTTATGACCTGCTGCGTGACGAGTATGATATTCAGATTGAGTTTGGTGATATTGCCAATATTTTGGCATATATTTCTATAGGTGACCGTATTCAGGATATTGAGCGTCTTGTTGGTGCTCTTGCGGATATTAAGCGTCTTTATTCCCGCGATCCGTCCACAATGCTTAATACTGAGTATATTGCACCTAAAGTAGTTGTTTCTCCTCAGGAGGCGTTCTATGCTAAGGATGAATCTCTGCCAATCAGAGAAACCGCAGGACGTATCTGTAGTGAGTTTGTAATGTGCTATCCGCCGGGAATTCCTATTTTGGCGCCTGGTGAGGTCATTACCAAGGAAATTATTGACTATATTATTTACGCTAAGGAAAAGGGCTGCTCCATGCAGGGCCCCGAGGATCCTGATGTAAATAATATTAATGTTTTAGTATAAGACCTTTTCAGGGTGATGTTGTAGGCCTGTGGACTTCTTTCACAGTATGTGGTGTAGGCTAGTCCATTTTCCGGCATTATGCTGGAGCAACCCTGTTCAAGCCTGCTTGTGCAGGGAATATGAAAAATGGAGAGTGATAACCATGGAGCTGTGGTTTGCAGATTATCATACAGATGATGTTAAGCTGAATATAAAGGTTGAGCGTCAGCTTTATGGTCAGGATACTGACTATCAAAGAATTGACGTATTCGAGTCTAAAGAGTTTGGTCGCTTTATTAGCTGTGATGGTAGTATAGTTTTTTCTGAAAAGGATGAATTTGTCTATGATGAAATGATTGTACATGTGCCTATGGCTGTGCATCCTAGCGTGCGCAAGGTTTTAGTAATCGGTGGCGGCGACGGCGGTGTTGCTCGTGAGTTATCCTACTATCCTGAAATCGAGCAGATTGATGTTGTAGAAACTGACCAAGCCTTCATCGATGTATGCCGTGAATTTTTCCCTGACAATGCACGTGGTCTTGATGATTCTCGTGTTACTGTGTATAATGCTGATGGCCTGCGCTTTTTGCGTACTAAGGTTGATGAGTATGATTTGATTATTAATGATGCTATTGATCCTCTTGGACACGCAGCAGGACTTTTTACCAAAGAATTTTATGGCAACTGCTTCCGTGCTCTTAAGGACGACGGTATCATGGTGTATCAGCATGGCAGTCCCTTCTATGATGAGGATGAGGAAACATGTCGTGCAATGCACCGCAAAGCAAGTCATAGCTTCCCTATAAGCCGAGTATATCAGGCTGCAATTCCTACCTGTCCCTCTGGCTATTGGCTTTTTGGCTTTACCTCTAAAAAATATCATCCACTCCATGATTTAGATGCTAAAAAATGGCGTGCACGTAATATTAAAACCTGGTATTATTCTACAAACCTACATAGCGGTGCGTTTATGCTGCCGAAGTATGTGGAGGATATGCTAGAGGAAGAGGAAAAATAGTCAGTCAACAAACGCTATAAGCACAGTCTTCCGTCGTCACAGCTAGCAGATTTGCTCGACGTACTATAAGTACGCCATCGCTGCATCAGCGTCGCAGTTCCTAGTTATCCTGCACTTCTAGCGTCTGTTGTGTGCGGAGCTAAAGATTAGTGCAAGTAAAAATGACAAGCACAGTCTTCCGTCGTCACAGCTAGCAGATTTGCTCGACGTACTATAAGTACGCCATCGCTGCATCAGCGTCGCAGTTCCTAGTTATCCTGCACTTCTAGCGTCTGTTGTGTGCGGAGCTAAAGATTAGTGCAAGTAAAAATGACAAGCACAGTCTTCCGTCGTCACAGCTAGTAGCTTTGCTCGACGTACTGTAAAGATATAATCAAGTTTATACAAGTAAGAAAATGATGAATAAGGAGATGACCGACATGAGTAAATTATTAGTAATTGGCTGCGGCGGTGTTGCTGGTGTAGCAATCGCAAAATGCTGCCAAAATGACAAGGTGTTTACTGAACTTTGTATTGCTAGTCGTACCAAGGCTAAATGCGATGCTGTTAAGGAAAAGCTCGAGGGTAAAACCTCTACTATTATTACCACTGCTCAGGTTAATGCTGACAGCAAGGAAGAATTGGTGGCTTTAATTAAAGAATACCAACCTGATGCTGTTTTGAACGTAGCTCTGCCTTATCAGGACCTGACAATTATGGATGCTTGCCTGGAGTGCAAGGTTGACTATATTGATACTGCTAACTATGAGCCTGAGGATACTGAAGATCCCCAATGGCGCGCAATTTATGACAAACGTTGTGAGGAAGAAGGTTTCTCTGCTTACTTCGACTATTCCTGGCAATGGGCATATAAGGAAAAATTTGAAAAAGCTGGCATCATGGCTCTGCTGGGTACTGGCTTTGACCCTGGTGTTACTAGTGTATTCTCTGCTTATGCTTTGAAGCACTATTTTGATCAAATCGATACCATCGATATTCTGGACTGCAACGGTGGCGACCACGGTTATCCCTTTGCTACTAACTTTAATCCCGAAATCAACCTGCGTGAGGTTTCTGCTCCTGGCTCCTACTGGGAAAATGGTAAATGGGTAGAAATTCCTGCAATGTCTATTAAACGTGAGTATAACTTCCCTGAAGTAGGTATGAAGGATATGTACCTGCTCCACCATGAGGAGATTGAATCTCTGGCTAAAAACATTCCTGGCGTTAAACGTATCCGTTTCTTCATGACCTTTGGCCAAAGCTATCTGACTCACATGAAATGCTTGGAAAATGTTGGCATGCTGGGTACTGTTCCCATCAACTTTGAAGGCAAGGAAATTGTTCCTATTCAATTCTTGAAGGCTCTGCTGCCGGATCCTGCTTCTCTTGGTCCTCGTACCGTTGGTAAGACTAATATTGGCTGCATTTTCACCGGTACTAAAAACGGCGAAAAGAAAACCATCTTTATCTACAACGTTTGCGACCATCAGGAATGCTACAAAGAGGTTGGTTCCCAAGCTATCAGCTACACCACTGGCGTACCTGCAATGATTGGTACTGCTCTGGTACTGACCAAGCAATGGCAGGGTAAAGGCGTATTCAACGTAGAAGAGTTCGATCCCGATCCGTACATGGATATGCTGAACCAATATGGTCTGCCCTGGGTAGTTGATGAAAACCCTGTTTTAGTAGATTAATATGAATTTGAAGCTGTCGCATCAAGCCGCCCCAGTAAACTGCGAAGAATTTTATTGGGGTGGAGCGGCAGCTTTCGTTTTTATGGAGATAATATATGAGCTTAGAAAATTTATCAACTCCCTGCTATGTTGTAGATGAGGGAAAGCTGATTAAAAATTTAGAGTTATTGAAAAAGGTACAGGATTTAACTGGCTGCAAGATTCTGCTTGCACAAAAATGCTTTTCTATGTTCAAGCTGTATCCTTTGATGGGTAAGTATTTGGCAGGTGCTACTGCTAGCGGTATTTTTGAGGCACGTCTTGGTCATGAGGAAATGGGCAAGGAAAACCATGTTTTTGCTCCTGCCTTTAGAACAGAGGATATGCAAGAGCTTGTTAAAATTTGTGACCATATTATTTTTAACTCCTTTGCCCAATTTGAAAAGCATAAGGAGCTGTGCAAGGGTGTAAGTGTTGGTATGCGTGTTAATCCCCAATGCTCCACTCAGGATCATGCTATTTATGATCCCTGTTCTCCTGGTTCTCGTCTTGGTGTGACTCTGGACCAATTTCCTGAAGAGCTGCCTAAGGAGATTGAAGGCCTGCACTTCCATACTCTGTGCGAGCAAAATGCTGATGATTTGATTACTACCTTTAAGGCCTTTGAAGAAAAATTTGGTAAATATTTTGGTCAGCTTAAATGGATTAATCTTGGTGGTGGTCATCACATTACTCGTGCTGATTATCAGCTGCAGGATTTAATTGATTTACTGAACTATATTAAAGATACATATCATGTTCAGGTTTATTTAGAGCCTGGCGAAGCTGTGGCTCTTAATGCAGGCTATTTGGTAACAGAAGTTCTAGATATTGTCCATAATAGTATGGACATTTTGATTCTGGATGCTTCTGCTGCCTGCCATATGCCGGATGTTATTGAAATGCCCTACAGACCACCTCTTAAGGATAGCTTTCCTGCAAATGAGAAGCCTTACACCTACCGTTTGTCCTCCATGACCTGTCTGGCTGGCGATGTAATTGGTGATTATAGCTTTGAAAAGGAAATCAAGGTTGGCGACAAGCTGATTTTTGAGGATATGGCAATTTATACTATGGTAAAGAACAATACCTTTAATGGTATGCCTTTACCTGATATCGTTGTCCTCCATCAGGATGGCAGCACTGAACTGGTGCGTCGTTTTGGTTATGAGGACTTCAAAATGCGTCTGTCTTAAGAATAACCAAAATAAACGATA